>R21__coassemble_300_pt1 | contig 42160 bp, 37 predicted proteins | sample R21__metabat2_high_PE_011 | metagenome-assembled genome bin R21
GAGTATGAAATACTACGTTGGAATTGACGGTGGCGGAACTAAAACCAAGTTCCTCTTAGCCGATGAAGATTTAAAAATAGTTGCAGAGCATATCGGCTCAAGCTGCTACTACCTAGCATGTGGATTTGATGGTCTGACCAAATTGATTGACGAAGGTATCGAAACCGTATGTAAGACTGCAGGAATTAATCGCAGTGAAATAGTCTCAGCTTTCGCAGGTTTATCTGGTTATGATGACAGCAAGAGTGTTAACGCGCCTATTGAAGCAGCGGTTGCAGCAGGCATGAAAGGAATTCCATGCCAGGTTGCCAATGATAGCGAGAATGCACTTGCGGGTGCGCTCGGTGGTGAGCCGGGCATCAACATCATTGCGGGCACCGGCTCAATCGCCGCCGGACGCAATGCCGCAGGCGAAGTTGCCAAGTGCGGCGGCGGCATGCACATCATCGGCACCGATGAGGGCAGCGCATACTGGATTAGCATCAGGCTCATGCACGAATTTACCAAACAGGATGACGGCAGGCACGAGCGCACCCTGCTCTACGATAAAATTAAAGAAATCCTCAATGTTGAAGACAAGCAGGATATGATTTCTCATATCGTTGATGACTGGAAGCTGGAAAGAGATAAGATGTCTACTCTCGCGCCTCTCTGTGCAGAACTGTATGATGCAGGTGAGCCTACATCAATCCGCATCATGAATCAGGTTGTAGATGAATTTGCTGAAATGGCAATCGCAATCTACGGCAGGCTGGGATTCACAGAGGTCATTCCAGTTAGTGGAACTGGCGGAGTATTCAAGATGGGAGAACGCATCACTACTCCACTTAACAAAAAGCTAGCTGAACACAACATGAAGTTCGTTCAGCCACTATACGATCCTGGCATCGGCGCATTAATACTAGCAAGAAAAAAAGGAAGTCGGTAATGACTTCCTTTTCTATTAATGGATAAAATAATCTCACTGATTAACTCCGTAAGCTCCAGTTGTTGGGTATCCAAGGTCAACCCACTCAGAAATTCCGCCACCGTAACGATATACGTTAGTGAATCCAGCCTTCTTCAGAGCCATAGCTCCCTGGTGTGAACGTCCACATCCAGTGTATCCGCAGTAAACAACTACTGTATCAGTGTATCTAACCTTCTTGCCCTTCCACTGTGACTTCTTAGGCTGCTTCTTAACCCACTTCTTAGTCTTGGAGTTATAAAACTGCTTATGCTTAGCAGCAGCCTTAACTGTGTTCAGGAACTCAGTCTTGTTGTAGCCTGTGTCTGTCCACTTCTGTGATGACAGAGGTGCCCAAGTTGCGATTGCTCCAGGGATAGCAATGTTAGCTACGTTCTTAGCGCCCATTGTATCAACGATCAGCAGATCCTTCTTAGCATCCATCCAAGCCTTAAGGTCCTTGCCGGAAACGAGATTATACTTGCCCTGTGCAACTTCCTTATTGAACTGAATAGCGATGTCGTAAATGATGTTTTCCTGTGAAGCAGCCTGGTTACGCTCAGCAGATTCCATCTTAGGAGTTGTCTTGTCGCCGTTAGCAACAAATGAATAGTTGAATGAACCAGCGAATGCAACTACAGCTGTACTTGCAACTAATGCTAATGTCAGCATCATTGTTACGATAAGATTTCTCTTCTTCATAATAATTCTCCTTGTAAAAACTTATAAATATTGAAATCGTACATTATAAGTACAATTACATTATAATAGACTTCTTGCATTATTACTTATAGCTTGTGGCTATTTGAATTGCGTTCAATATAGATATACTCTATTGGTAATAAACCTCTAGCATCCGCAGTCATCGTAATCATCAACGCCATCTTCGTAGGAATGCTTGTAAACAGTTCCTCTATCGCTCTTCTTAACCGCACACTTACCATCGTACTCAACGTGTGGCCAATCGAGCATTCTTAGCTTGCCATTAATAACATTGCCGTCTTCTGAATTCATATCAGTAATAGCTGGATACAACTCGTGGTCTACACCTTCAGCAATGAACAGGAATGGTGCAGCATATGCAAATCCAAAATACTTTTCTTTCCACTTAGCCCACTGTAGTTTGTTTTCTTCGCTAGCCTCTGGTCCACGATATTCATCATAGTGGCCTTCAATCTTTCTAATTGCGTCATTTGCATCAGCAGGAACCCATCCATAGCCTGGCAGGTAGAAATCCGCATGGCATCTGTTGCTGTTCCTATCCAATTTGACTCCGTAAAGCACTCTTGCTGGAACGCCCTCAACACGGCACATTTCTACAAATGCATAGCTGATACATGCGCAACCACCCGCTGTCTTAGTATTGAACAGGAGATCATCTACATGATCAACTGTCTGGCTTGGTGAGCCTGAGAGAGTGTGCAGATTGTCTGCCATCCATTCATAAATAGCATATGCTTTCTCATATACAGTCTTGGCATTTGCCTTTGTAACTATGTCATCAGCTAAGGCTTTAACTTCTGGGCTAACATCCTTAGTGTCTAAATATGCTGCGAATTTCTTAGTGTCCACTGTTCCATTTTCTTTATCAGCGAAGTTGTTGCCACAATCAACTTCCCATCTCTCTACATGGTAAGTAACTGTAGCAACCCTATCAGCAGGAGCAGTATCTGCTGGCCACTCAACATATAATAGTCTGTTGCCTAAATTATCGCTTGTTTCAAATTTCTTAGCAGCGGCTGGCGCATCATACTTTGTATTTGTGATGATCTGATTGTCGTCAGTAACTGGAACTGGAATCCATACCTTAGCTACCTTGCCTGCAGGGAATCTTTCTTCATCTGTCAGAGTGACTGTTGTCTGCATCATTCCGCCATATGACTTTACAACGCGAAGTTTAATGCTTTTCTTAAGCTTGCTATTAGCAAGAGACTTTGCGGTAATAACTACATCACCTTCGCCAACGCCTGTTACTACTCCATCGGCATCGACAGTTGCGATTTTCTCATCACTGGATGAGAATGCAACAGCTTTACAAGCAGCACTTGGTGACACCGACTTAACTGATACCTTGCAAGTTGCGCCTACTCCTAAGTCACCACCCACTCTCTTTTTGGCATTGGAACTAATGGTAATCTTCTTAGGTGCTTTTGTATATACAACGACTTTAACCTTCTGTGACTGCTCTCCAGCTACAGCCTTGACGTATGCAGTACCCTTCTTAAGGCCCTTAATCTTGAGGGATGTACCCTTCTTGGATGTAATCTTAATACACGACTTACCCTTGACAACCGACCACTTAACCTTTTGGTTTGATTTAAGTGTAGTCGTCTTGCCAGTACGTATTCCAGCAGCTGCTGGAGTAATTGTAAGTGTAGTTGCAGCCGAAACAGTTACCAAACTAGTTACAGACATAGTTGTAGCCAGCATGACAACTAACGCAACAGACAATAAACGTCTTAAAGTTGTGTTCTTATGCATGATTCTTCTCCTTTACTTTACTCTAGCCTATGGCCAAAATGTAGCCATAGATACATCTATAGTGGTACGGCAATTATATCTTATTTCCGTTACGATTTGTGGGAATTGGCGTGGTATTGAATAAATCTATACATCCCTACAATTTATATGCTTGAACAATAAAACTGACCCCAGCAATTTGGGGTCAGTATATACTACATAGTATTCCAATATGACTTTAGTAAGCCATTCCGCCGCCCATGCCGCCTGCTGGCATTGGTGGTTCAGGTTCCTTGATCATTGTGATGCCTGCCTCTGTTGTGAGCAGCATTGCTGCTACTGATGCAGCGTTCTGCAGTGCTGATCTAGTTACCTTAACTGGGTCAACGATTCCTGCCTTGATCATATCTTCGTACTCTTCCTTAGCAGCATTGAATCCAGTATCGCCCGTAGCATGCTTTACCTCTGCTACGACTACGCTACCATCAAGTCCAGCGTTGTCTGCAATCTGTCTAACAGGCTCCTCAAGAGCTCTCTCAACAATCTTAGCGCCAGTCTTAACGTCTCCATCCTGAGCGTCAGCATACTTCTTAACAGCCTCGATTGCTCTGATGAGTGCAGTGCCGCCTCCGGCAACGATACCCTCTTCAACAGCAGCTCTAGTTGCATTCAGTGCATCCTCGAGTCTCAGCTTCTTCTCCTTGAGCTCTGTCTCTGTAGCTGCGCCAGCATTGATAACTGCTACGCCACCAGCCAGCTTAGCCAGTCTCTCCTGGAGCTTTTCTCTATCGAACTCAGAAGTTGTCTCCTCGAGTTCAGCCTTAATCTGTCCGATTCTAGCATCGAGCTCATCTTTGTCTCCAGATCCGTTAACAATAACAGTATTGTCCTTGTTAACCTTAACGGTCTCAGCCTGTCCGAGCATATCGATTGTTGCTTCCTTGAGCTCGTATCCGAGTTCTTCAGCAATAACACATCCGCCAGTCAGAACAGCGATATCTTCCATCATTGCCTTACGTCTGTCGCCAAATCCAGGTGCCTTAACCGCTACTACATCGAGTGTGCCACGGAGCTTGTTAACTACGAGAGTTGCTAGAGCCTCGCCGTCAACGTCCTCAGCAATGATCAGCAGGCTGCGTCCTGCCTTCATGATGTTCTCGAGCAGTGGAACGATTTCCTGAATGTTGCTCAGCTTCTTATCTGTAAGAAGAATATAAGGCTTGGTCATTACAGCCTCCATCTTCTCGTTGTTAGCCATATATGGTGAGAGGTAGCCTCTGTCGAACTGCATACCCTCAACTACTTCCATAGTAGTACCGAGAGTCTTGGATTCTTCAACAGTGATAACACCGTCCTTACCAACCTTGTCCATAGCCTCGGCAATGAGCTCACCAATCTCTGTGTCGTTAGCACTAACACTAGCAACCTGAGCGATTGCTGCTTTGTCATCTACTGGCTTGGCAACGCTCTTGAGATACTCAACTGCAGCCTCTGTAGCCTCAGCAATGCCCTTCTTCAGGATCATTGGGTTAGCTCCAGCAGTTACGTTCTTGAATCCCTCACGAACGATAGCCTGAGTCAGGAGTGTAGCTGTTGTTGTTCCGTCACCTGCAACATCGTTAGTCTTGGTTGCAACCTCGCGAACGAGCTGTGCTCCCATGTTCTCAACCTGATCCTCAAGTTCAATTTCCTTAGCGATGCTAACACCGTCATTAGTGATCAGTGGTGATCCATAAGATCTCTCGATGATAACATTGCGACCCTTAGGTCCCAGAGTTACCTTAACTGTATCTGCAAGTTTGTCTACTCCTGCAAGGAGCTTTCTTCTTGATTCTTCTCCGTAGAATAATTCTTTAGCCATTTCTGCCTCCTATTCAATAACAGCAAGAATGTCCTTCTGGCTGATGATAGTGTATTCTTCACCCTTGTACTTGAGGTCGTTGCCACCGTACTTAGCAAATACTACGATATCGCCAACCTTGAGCTCCATCTTCTCGTCCTCAGTTCCAGGACCTACAGCCAGCACTTCTGCCTGCTGTGGCTTTTCCTTAGCACTGCCGGAAAGAATGAGGCCGCCCTCAGTCTTCTCAACTGCTTCCATTTTCTTTATTACAACTCGTGCTCCGAGTGGTCTAATTCCAATTGCCATTTCTTTCCTCCTTTGTTAGCACTCTCGAGTGTCGAGTGCCAAATCACAATTCATATTTTACTCGTATATGTTGATATGTCAACACTATTTATCTAAAGATTGTGTGAACTTAGCGTTCCTATAATAGTCAAATAGGTATTGCTGAGCATAGCCCGCATAGCTACCCCACTTTTCTTCTGCAAACGCTGCCATGCCCTTCACATCCTTCTCGTCAAATCCGTACATATCATTCATAATATGCTTGACCCAGGTGTCTATTGGAAAAGCATCTACCTTGTGAAGGCCGAAGAGCATGATGCAGTTAGCAACCTTGGGTCCTATGCCGTGATACGCTAGCACTTCGTCGTAAGTCTTAGGCACCCCCTCTTCAAGGAACTTCTTGGCTGATGCAACTATGTATTCACTCCTGTATCCGAGTTTGAGATCTGCGAGCTCGCAGACTGAAGTCTGCGCCAACACCTCTGGTGTTGGAAAGGCGAATCGCTGCCTGCCGAACACGTTTCCCAGCGATTCGCCGTAGTGCTCGCATATCGATTCAATGCATTTCTTAATTCTCGGAATATTATTGTTCTGTGAGACCACGAATGAAATAAGAGTCTCGAACATATCTTGGTTAAGAATCCTGATGCCGGTTCCGCAATCGCAAGCCTTCTCTATCTCAGGCTCCTTGGCTATAATAGCCCCCTTGATCTTGCCATAATCGGTATCCAGATCCAGGTAATGTCTCCAGAACGCCTCGTCACCTCCTGTCGTCTCAATTACCAGAGTGCCTTGGCAGGCACAATCCGGATTGGGATTCCAACGGATTGCGGCAACATATCCATTAGCAACACCTACATAACAATCGTCTTCAAGATTCCAACGAAAACACTGGCCACATTCGAAAATGTGGTCAGGGACAAAATCATGTATTCCTTCTATTGTGATTGTATGTGTCATCTAGGCGTGCAGCTGAGCTGCGTCCTTTCTAATATCTCTAATTCTAATATTAACGCTGTCAACAGAGAATGATGTCATATCCTCAATTGCTTTGTGAACGTCTCTCTGGAAGTCCTCACAAGTCTCAACCATATGATTGCTCTGCAGCAGCCTTACATCAATTGTAATTACCATGTTCATCTGTTTGCCGTTGCCAAGACGATCTACAATAACGAGCTGGTCACTGTATTTGTCGGCAGTCAGGCTCACGATGTCTCTCAGAGCCTGCTCGGTAATAGTGAACATGCCAAAATAACTATATTGCGGTCTCACGACTGTTCGGTTGAACTCATCCGGCTCTTCGTCGCCTGGTTCCGGCACATCTTCATTGTGTAGAGCTTTGCCCACGAACTGCTTGAGAGGGTTCATGAAATACCCAGCGAAGTCTCTCTTGAGCTGTCCCATAGGAGCAGGGATAACATGCTCACCCTGGATATGTCTGTAATAATGGGCCTCTTCTCTCTCCTCTTCAGTTGTAACGTCCTCTATGTATATTCTTTCTTCAGGCTCATGCAGTCCCAGCGATTCGCACACGATATTAGTCATTTTGTCCGAGGTACCTATTATCATCAGAGTTTCTGGATGATACTTTACCAAAGCATTGACAACTTCCTTCTTGTGCCAGTCGTGACTGAACAACGCAATACGCATCGCCTCTCTCTTCGATGGCGATTTCTTAGCAGAAGTGCCCGCAACAACACTGCCCTTATAAATAAGGAGACCGTCGTCAATTATTGCATCTATATTGCGGCGCTGAGCTAGTGCTGTTGCTTGATAACTCTTGCCTGTACCGCTTTTGCCTGTAAAAGATATTATCTTCATTTATTTACAAAACCTTTTTGTCTGTGATATACTCAAAGTGTCAAAATTTATAAGAAGGAGGACTAATCATGGCTTATAAGATTTCTGATGCTTGCATTGGTTGTGGCGTATGCAAGGAAGGTTGCCCAGTTGACGCTATTAGCGAGGGTACTCCATTCGTAATCGACGCTGACGCTTGCATTGATTGCGGTAACTGCGCTTCAAATTGCCCTGTAGGAGCACCTGCTGAGGCATAATAGTTGAGAATACAACATCATGCATGAATTAAAATCCCGTAGCTAAGGCTACGGGATTTTTCATTTGCTAATTAGTTCTCTGCTTCCATGCTCTTAATCATGAATGACAGCGCATGTAAACTGTCTGAAAGATGAACTGACTCCAGCGCTACATCATTGCCGATCTCAATATCAATAGGTGCAAAGTTCCAAATTCCCTTAACGCCTCCTGCAACCAATTTGTCAGCTACAGCCTGAGCTGATTCTCTTGGTACGCAGATGATGCCGATATCTACACCTTCGTTCTTGCAGAACTCTTCCAGTGTTGCGAAGTCTCTTACTTCAACATCACTAATTGTAGTTCCAACGACTTCTGGATTGGCATCGAACAGGCCCATGATATTAAAACCAATCTTATAGTAATAAGTGTAATTGGTAATAGCCTGTCCAAGATGTCCAACGCCTACGATTACAGTCTTGTACTCTCTGTCGAGTCCAAGAATCTTGTTAATCTCCTTGTAGAGATAATCAACGCTGTAGCCGTATCCCTGCTGACCAAACTCACCAAACGTATTAAAGTCCTGTCTAATCTGAGAAGCGGTATATCCGATAATCTCACTTAACTCGTTGGATGAAATCTTCTTAATTCCCTTAGCCTGAAGATATCCGAGATATCTTCTGTATCTAGGGAGTCCTCTTATTATTGCATTAGATACTTTAGGTTTGTTACTCATTAGTTCGCTCTCTTATATATACTCGTAGTTACGTCTTACTTGTTCTCTTCTACATAATTAACGAGATCGCTAACTGTTGAGAATGAATCTGCAGCATCATCAGGAATTTCAATTCCGAACTCTTCTTCAATTCCCAGAATAACTTCTACAGCATCAAGTGAATCTGCCTCGAGGTCCTTAAGGATATCTGTATCCATAGTAACCTTGGATTCTTCAACGTCTAATTTGTCTACGATAATTGCTTTTATCTTATCAAAAGTCATAACATTCTCCTTCTTTCGTGCTTAGTAATGTTAATTAAACCTACCCTGTTATTATAAAGGTATGATAGCTATTCATCAATAGTTTTTGTAGGATTTTTCACAATATTGTTTATTTTTTTCACAATGTTGTCAACTTTTTTCACAAGGTTTTGTGTTGTACTGTAATGCAACTAACAATACACGGGTGTACAAAAAGGAGCTGCTACTGCAGCTCCAGCCATTCATCATATAGAGCAGAAACTTCTTTCTCGTGTTCTGCCATTAGGTCGGCCTGTTCCTGCATCCACTCGAAATCGAGTGCTTTCTCAGGGTCAGCCATTTCGCTCTCTATGTCTGCGATCAATCCTTCGAGTTCATGGATTCTCTCCTCAATTTCATCTGACCTTCTTGACTTTCTTCTCTCCTCAGCCTCTTGCTGTTTCTTAGCCTGGCGGCTAGCCTCAGCTGACTGAACTTGTTCAAGAGTCTTCTCAAGTTCCGGATCAGGCTTTGGTTCCATCATCTGAGTTTTCTCTAAGTAATACTCGAAGTTGCCCTTGTACTCAACCAAACCATGCGGTGTGAGTTCAAGTATCCTATCCGGTATCTTGGTCAGAAGATATCTATCATGGGATACGATTATCAGGGTGCCTTCAAATCCCAGAAGAGCATCTTCCACAACCTCCTTGGAATCGATATCCAGGTGGTTGGTAGGCTCGTCCAGCACCAGAGTGTTAGCACCTGAGAGCATCAGCTTGAGCAGAGATAATTTGGCCTTCTCTCCTCCGGACAGGTTACCAACAATCTTGAACACGTCATCACCGAAGAACAGGAATCTGCCCAGCAGTGATCTCATCTCCGAGTCATTATATAGGTGATAGGCATTCTTCATCTCGCCGAATACAGTCTCGCTATCATCGAGCAATCTCTGGCCCTGATCGTAGTATCCGAAATCCACATTGTATCCGACCTTGAGATAGCCCTTGTCAGCCTCTTCCTGTCCGATAAGGATCTTGAGAAGAGTTGTTTTACCGATACCGTTATCTCCGATGATACAGATTCTCTCACCCTTCTTGATATCCATTGTGACATTTTCGAAGAGCTGTCTCTCGCCAAAGCTCTTGGACAGATCTTCTGTAACCAGAACATCGTTACCGCTCTTGTAATTCTGCTCAAAACCAAGTTTCATCTTATTATTCTTAAGATGCGGCTTGGATAACACTTCCATCCTTGCAAGGCGTTTCTCTCTTGACGCAGCTCTCTTGGCAAGATGCTCCGTTCCATGCTGTTTGAAGCGGCGAATCATCTCCTCTTGTCTAGCAATTTCCCTCTGCTGCTTCTCATACTCTCTGCGAAGCGCTTCGAGACGTTCTGCTCTCTTCTCCAGGAACACAGAATAGTTGCCCTTGTAATCAGCAAGAGTTCCATCCTGCATATCAAATATTCTATTTACAATTCTATCCAGGAAGTATCTGTCGTGGGATACAACAAGTATAGCTCCCTGGTAATTCTTAAGATAAGTTTCGAGCCAATCTAGCATCTTGAGGTCGAGATGGTTGGTAGGCTCGTCTAGCATCAGAATGTCAGGTTTCTTGAGCAGCATGCAAGCAAGAGCCAGTCTAGTTCTCTCTCCACCAGACAGGGTTTCAATCTTCTTCTGCTGGTCCTCTTCGCTAAATCCCATGTGTCTCAGCACAGCAGCCAGTTCGCTCTTGTAAGTGAATCCGCCCTTCTTCTCATACTCTTCCATCATGAAGGTATATCTCTCGAGATTGCGGTTGAAGTTAGGGCTGTTGTGATCCTCAATCAGCTGCTGCAACTTCTCAATCTCCTTCTCCATTTCGAAGAAGTGAGTGAACATCTTCTGCGCTTCATCGATAACAGTACCTTCGTTGAAGAAGTGATTCTTCTGTTTGAGGTAACCTACGCTAAGTTCACTTCTCGTATAAATGCTGCCTGATGAAGCCTCGAGTTCTCCAGCGATAATGCTAAGAAGAGTAGTTTTGCCCGCGCCATTAGGGCCGACGATACCTATGCGGTCGCCTTTCTCCACGTTAAAATTGACATCCTCCAAGACGATGTCAGTTCCGTAACTCTTACCAATGTCACTTGCAGATAATACTACCATCTAGAACTCCAAGCCTGGCACAGCGTCTAATGCAAAATCGCTCTGCTCTCCATTCTGATATGCGTAATATGCGGCTGCGGCGATCATAGCGCCGTTATCCGTACAGAGGATTGGAGAAGGTCTCAGCACTTCAATATTGTGAGCACCTGCTCTCTCTGTAATCAGCTCTCTCAACCTGCTATTGGATGCAACTCCGCCAGCCATTACTATTCTCTTCTGATTATGTTCAAGTGCTGCAGCTACAGCCTTGTCAACAATTACTTCGACAACTGCTTCCTGAAAGCTAGCCGCAACATCATTTACGTTAATATCTCGGCCTGCCTGCTTCTCACTGTTGAGATAGTTCAGAGCCTGTGTCTTGAGGCCGCTAAAGCTAAAGTCATAGCTACCCTGCTCCAGATATACTCTCTTGAAATCGATAGCTGTTCTGTCGCCTTCCTTGGCCGCTTTGTCAACCTTAGGACCGCCAGGATAACCAAGACCGATTACTCTTGCCACCTTGTCGAAAGCCTCACCTGCTGCATCATCTCTAGTTCCGCCCAGCTTGGTACAGCTGTTGTATTCCTCAACGAATATGATGTTGGTGTGGCCACCGGAAACAACAAGTCCCATGAATGGTGGTTCTAGATCCGGATGTTCCAGATAATTCGCTGCGACATGTCCATGCATATGATTCACGCCAACAAGAGGAATATCCTTGGCCCAAGCAATGCTCTTAGCGGCAGCTACACCAATTAGGAGCGCTCCCACAAGTCCTGGTCCGTATGTAACTCCAATAAGGTCTATATCATCAATGCTTACACCGGCATCAGCTAGAGCCTTGTCGATTACCCAGTTGATGTTCTCAAGATGGCGACGTGAAGCAATCTCAGGTACGACTCCACCGAATTCAGTGTGGATGTCAATCTGAGAGCTAATAACATTGCTCATGAGTTCACGGCCGTTAGCGACTACCGCTACAGCTGTCTCATCACAACTTGACTCTATTCCCAATGTAAGAAATTTGTTGTCTTTCATTAAATCGTTCTATCCATTAATATGGCTGTCTCGCCATTATCTACATAGTATCCTGGTCTCTCGCCCACATGCTGGAAACCACACTTCTCATACAGTCTACGAGCCGGAGTATTGCTCTCTCGAACCTCCAAGGTTATTGTCTTAAGTCCAAGTTCACGCGCAGTTGCAATCAGTACCTCCAGCATATTCTCTGCCAGATGATTGCCTCTGAACTCCTCAACAACTGCGATGTTGTTCAACTGAAATTCATCTGGAATATGCCATACATCAGCATATCCAACGATCCTGCCATCGACATCTGCTAAGATAACCAGAGCTTGGCCATTTGTTACTACATCGCGATACAGCGCAGATTCACTCCACGGTTCTGGTGAAGTCTTGCACTCTATCGACACGATTGCAGGTACATCATTCTCTCTTGCTTGTCTAATTAAGAATTCCATTATTTCAGCTTGCTTATCTTAGAGCTAAGAGTTCCTTCTTTCAGACGCTGTTCGGCCTCGCTAAGTCTCATGTAGTTAGGCATTAACGCATCGAACGCAACTGTCTCGCCAGCATCCACCCTGAATTTGGCCAGCTCTGCAATCGCATCTGCTGACTGATATCTCACTTCCTCATCAGCGATAACATAACTGCCCTCTTCTAGCATTTCTTCAATGACAGCAGCATATGCATCGACGCCATCGCCAGTGATAAAGACTCTAGTATTCTGACGAGCCATCTCAGCCTTAGTCATAGTGAGAATCTCATCTATCATGTACTGCTGTTCATCGCAAAGCGGTTCCGCAGTTGTCGTTACCTCGTCAACATCGTACTTAATTGACCACATGCCAGCATAGGTCTGATTGCGCCTTGCGTTAATAATACTCAGAATGATGCCACAGTCGTTCTCGATAGCTTCATCTTCTGCAAGATATTCCATTCCTTCCAGAGACGAAACGGCTACACAAGGAATGCCCAGCATCTGTCCCATCGTTCTTGCTGTTGTGACACCAATACGAATTCCCGTGAATGAACCAGGTCCAATAGACGCAGCGACATGTGTCAGTTCTTTCTTATCAACGCCTGCTTGATCTAATGCAGCCTGCGACATGCTGATGATGTCTTGCAGATGACTCATTTCATTGCCAGAGAACACAACAACAGGAGCAGCATTATCTCTAATAACTGCTGCCGATCCATACTTACCAGTTGTCTCAAGTGCAAGAATATTCATACTAGTCTATGATAACCTTTCTCTCGCCTTCATTTTCTCCGTATTCAATGCGAATAACGGTGGTATTCTCAGGCCAAGCATCTTCTATTATCTCAGCCCATTCGATAACGCAGAGGCCATCTCCGTAGAGATATTCCTCTCCACCTATATCATAGAACTCCTCAGAGTCCCCTAGTCTGTAAACATCAAAATGGTAGAGCGGCATCCTGCCGCTCTTGTATTCTTTAACGATAGTGAAAGTCGGACTGCTGATGATATCTGTGATACCCAGGCCCTCAGCTATATATCTAGTGAGAGCTGTCTTACCTGTGCCAAGATCTCCGACAAGGGCAATTACATCCCCCGCCTCAGCTTTGTTAGCCAATTCCAGTCCGAGCTGTCTAGTATCTGATTCAGTTTTAATTAGTCGTTCTTCGTTCATGTTTTTTTGTGTATGTCAGACTTAATTGCGCATTTTGCGCATTTAAGTCTGACGCGAGTGCACATTTTTAGACATCGTGCAGGAATCCTGACAATCTCTTGTACAGTAGGAATGTCAGTACTGCGTTAAGTCCAAATTTCAGCGCATTAAACGGAATGATTACTGTAGGTAGCATTACAAGTACTGCTTTGGTTTCAACTCCCATATACAGAGGTGTTATCAGCAGATTCATGCCTGCCATCACTACTACAGCAACTATTACGCCAATAATTAGGCACTGAATAGCTCTCTTCTTAGTCTTCTTATTCTTGTACAGCGCGCCAACAAGGACCGCTACTATACCCGTTGACACAACATGCATCAGAAAGCCGTATAATCCGTCTCCACCGAGCATAAACGCCTGAATGAGTGAAACTACTATAGTCACAATTAGTCCCGCTACAGGGCCATATGCGAATGCTGTGATGAAGATTGGCATGTCGGCTGGATCATACACCAGAAAAGGTGCTGGCGGGAATGGAATCCTTATGATTAACAGCAATACCATAGATATCGCAGCCATCATTGCCAATTTAGATATTGCTTTTGCACTCAACCTATTCTTCATTATTAATCCTCCTCGCAGCAGTTAAGATAGATTGCCTTCGCATAGATTCTTGCCATCTTGAAGAATGACTCCAGCGACAGTTTCTCTCCTACCTGATGCATTGTATCCTCTTCGCCTGGGAACAGTGCTCCGAACGCAAGAGTATTATTTACAGCTTTGGCATAAGTGCCGCCGCCAATTACGAATGGTTCAGCCTCCTGGCAGCCAGTCTCATCTCTGTATGCTGTCATGAGTTTCTTAACCATAGGTGTATCCACATCCATGTAAATTGGTTCGATATCATTCAGTTTAACAACGCCAATTCTAGTCGTGCCCAAGATATCATTGACGCCTTCGAATACCTGATCCGAACTGCAACTAACAGGATATCTAACATTAATAGTCAAGGACGCGAGGTCCTCATTGATTGCAGCCAGTCCTACATTCCATGTCAGTTTGCCTGATGGTTCATCTTCAAGCTCACATCCCATTCTCTCTCCATGAAGATCAAATCCAATGTGTTCATTGTAGAACTCGATGTAATCGTTAATCTCGTCATTACTAAACTGCAGTCTGCCAAGGAAATCCATCATAATGCTGACAGCATTCAGTCCAAGATGAGGATGTGCTCCATGTGCCGCAATGCCTGTTGATTCAAGAACCAGCGATGAGCCTTGCTTCTTCGCCTTGATGTCATACTCAGTCTCCGCAATATACTGAGCCAGTCTATCCTTAATCAGGTTGTAGCAATTCTCGTCTGCTGCTATTACGGCCTTGGCGCTTCCTGGTACTGCATTGGAAGCAGTTCCTGCTTCGAGCTTGGTCAGTCTCATGCCATCCTTGTTAGTCTGTCTAGTAAGTTTCTGGGCAAGCTCAAATACCAGAATACCCATTTCCCCATTAACTAATGGGAAGTTAGCATCAGGAGTAAAGCCCAAGTCTGGCTGTCCTGCGATTTCGAGGTATTTGTTCATTCCATCAACGCCTACCTCTTCATCAAGTCCGAATATCAATCGGATATTCTTCTTAGGCACAATGCCAGCTTCCTTAATCGCCTTCATCGCATAGAGTGAAGCAACCATTGGTCCCTTGTCATCACTTACACCTCTACCATAGAGGACCCCATCTCGATTCTCCATAACAAAAGCGTCACCCTTCCAGCCAGTTCCTGCTGGAACAACATCGAGATGTCCTACAACTCCGAAGGTCTCCGGAATATTGTCTCCATCGTTTCCTTCGAATTCAATGTGTCCGCCATAATTATCTGCATTGAAGACCTTGAATCCCATATCGCTACCCTTGTCCAGCATATACTTAAGGGCATCGCTAGCAGCTCTGCCGCATGGCAAAATCTCGCCATCCACAGTCTTAACAGGATCAGCTGTTACGCTTGGAATGGCTACCAGCTCTTTCAGAGTCTGTAGCATATCATCATGATAGGTTTCAAGTATATCTAAATAGTTCATTATTATTCTATTCCTTCAATCTCCTTAGCCTGTGTAGCATCCTCAGTAACGTGCAGGGATACTACCTTGTCATCTCTTATTGTTGAGATGTTTACCGGACGCAGCGTATTGCCCTTGTTGTCGAATGTAAAGCTGCCTGTTGAGCACTTAACGTCCTTGAGCTCCAGAAGAGCTGCTCTAACGCTAGCTCCCTGAAGAGACTTGGCGTTGTGAATTGCGTTAATCAGTATCAGGTATGAGTCATAACCCAGCGCTGCATTCTCAGTAGGAATATCGTTGCTACCATACTTGTTGGCATATTCAATCTCGAATCTCTCTGCTTCTTTAGTCTTGTCTGCATTGTTTCCCAGAGCTGACTGGTATGGGAAAGCCACCTTGATGTTAGGATGCTTCTTCATCATTTCGATAAAATCAGGATTCCCCCATGCCTTAGTTCCGACAAATCGAACATTGGTCAGGCGAGCCTTCTCAACAGCAGTAAAGAAAACATCCATTGTCTCTGTTCCCTGTGGAATAAACATTGTATCTACATGAGTCTGCTTCATAGACTTAATAGTCTTGGCAATATCACTGTCTGTATATTCAGACTGAGTGTTCATAACTACAGGATTGTTAGTCTGTCCATCAGTAGTTGTATCGCTCTCTCCTGTGAGGCTCTTGATCTTATCATTAAAACCTTCGAGCAGTGCTGTTGCAGTTGTATCATTCACTGCTGTGACAACACCGATTCTTCTGGAATTCAGGTAGCGATATACATAGTCAGCAACTCCCTCTCCCATCTGAGTTGCTGTCATAGACGCTCTGAAATAGTATGTGTGATTCTGTGTAATCAGCGGATTAGTTGCTGATGGTGTAATTGTTGGAATCTTAGCCGCATCGATGTAACGAGATGCGATTAGTGATGTTGCCTCTCCAGCACTTCCAATAATTGCCAGAGGTTTCATCTCGATCAGTCCTTGAATTGCTGTCTCAGCTACATTAGTGCTGGACTGAGTATCGATATTAATCAGCTCTACTCTGTATCCATCTACGGTGTTATATATGCTGTTAGCCAGTTCAATTCCCTTGAGCTCTGACAATCCAGCATCTGCATATCTTCCTGTCTGAGGTTCAAATACGCCAATACGGATAACCTTCTCATCGTTATCCTTGGTCGCTCCGTCAATAAAAGTATGCTTGAAGCTATCGAATGTGGTACATGCTGTCATCATAGTCATGGCTAGCATCAGCACAACGCATATTATTCTCTTACAATTTGTCCCATTCTTCACTTCTTAGAACCTCTTTCAGCTCATTAGCTTGATCTATGAAATTAACCGCTTGTCTTAGTCTGGCTGCACCCTTAAGTCCCTTGGTGTACCACACTACGAATTTTCTAAATTCCTTAACAGCGAATTTCTCACCCTTGAGATCTACTAGATGGTCGAGATGCCTCAGCATCATATCTACCCTCTCATCTCTACCCGGTCTATCAGGAATTGACTCCATGCGATACGCCGCAGTAAGTTCCCTGAATATCCAAGGATTACCTAGCGCGCCTCTTGCTACCATAACAAGGTCGCAGCCGGTCTCCTTCATCATCCTCATTCCAGTCTCAGCATCGGTCACATCGCCGTTACCTATAACAGTGATCGATACCGCATCTCTAACCTTCCTGATAATATCCCAATCAGCCTGGCCATTGTAATACTGAGCCCTTGTTCTGCCGTGAACTGCAACTGCGCTAGCTCCACCAGCCTCAATCGCTTTGGCAACTTCAACTGCAGTGATATGCTCATCATCAAAACCCTTACGAATCTTAACCGTAACAGGTTTGGTAGTTGCCGATACCGTTGCACGAACTACGTCGTATACCAGATCAGGATTGAGCATCAGTGCCGAGCCGTCACCATTTCTGACAACCTTGGGTACTGGGCATCCCATATTTATATCCAGTACTGCGTTCCTAAGCGGTTCGAGTTTGCGAGCTGCATCAGCCATAATATCCGGCTCGCTACCGAATATCTGAATTGCAGTTGGGCCAGCGTTTTCAGGAATATAGGTCAGTTCAGCGGTCTTCCTGTCGCCGTAGTACATTCCCTTGGCGCTAACCATTTCCGTATATGTCATTGCGGCACCCTGCTCTTCGCACAGCTGTCTCATTGCGGCATCTGTGATACCTGCAAGCGGTGCCAATAACCATGGTGACCTTAGTTCAACGTTTCCGATTGTAGCCATTAGTCCTGAAGAGCCCTCTTCTTATTCAAGCCCTTATTCTTCTCATATAACAGCTGGAGACCATCAAGAGTAAGTCTTCTATCGATTACGTCGATGCATTTAACGCCTCTCTCAACCATCGTAGCCATACCACCTGTAGCGATGACCTTGATATCAGATGACTCACATCCTAGCTCTTCACACATCTCGGCTTTCATGCCATTAATCATGTGTGTAGTAAAGCCCATATGTCCGTAAATCAGTCCGGACTGCATAGCCTCATTGGTATTCCTGCATATGAATTTGCCAGGAATCTCCAGATCTACATTAGGTAATTTGGCAGTATGCTCAAACAGTGCTGCTGCAGCAGTCTTCATTCCTGGTGCAATAGCTCCACCGATGAAATCTCCGTCCGCTGTAACGCAGTTAATAGTAGTTGCAGTGCCAAAATCAATAACGATTAGATGTCCCTCATACTTGCTGTGAGCGGCTACCGAGTTAACAATACGGTCTGCGCCGAGCTGTCTAGGATCATCGTAACGAATCTTAAGGCCAGTCTTAATGCCTGTTTCGACAACGATAGGCATCTTGTCATAGAACTTCAGACACATATGCTCCAGTGTAAACAGGAGTGATGGTACTACTGAAGAAATGATGATGTCATCGATATCTTCCGATGAGAATCCATTGTGCTTGAACATAGACTCGAACATGATGCCATATTCATCGGCTGATCTCTTATTATCTGTTGCCAATCTCCAGCTCTCTACCAGATTGTTGCCCTGAAAGAGACCGAAGACGATGTTAGTGTTACCTACATCAATTGCGAGTAGCATTATTCTTCCTCCAATCTCTTGATGGCAAGAGCCATAGTCAGTCCTGGAATAATTCTGTTGCCTGTTATTTCGGCTCCCAGTATCTCATTAATTCTCTTCAGTCTGTACTGAACAGTATTGTTGTGAATCTCCATGAATTCAGCTGTCTTATTGCTGTTCATGCCAGCATCTAATACGAAAGTTGACAGAGTATCCAGCAAGAGTCTGCCCTTGTTCTGTGAAACCTCTCTAGTAAATGGCTCCAACAGATCAAGATACATCTTCTTCAGAGCTGATCCGTTGGACTGCAGGCTTACACAGTCGCATACCATTGACATCTCATACTTGGTAAATACTCTCTTGAATGGGAATACGATTTGAACGTAATTCCATGTCTTGTTAATCAACTTGAATCCCTCAGTAGCAGCATCGAGAGTCTCCATGCCAGTTACGTGGAAGATTCTTGCATCCTTTCTTCCGGACTTGAGCTCGTCATACATTGCCAGACACGCAATCTTGATGTCACCCTCTCTATCTGAGTTCTCATCATAGATAAGTCCATAGATGTCATTGCCATCTATCATCGTCAGGCTGCTAAAGTCGTATTTCTTCTTGTACTTCTCGAGCACATCATAGAAATCATCAGTCTCAATGCCCCTAGTATAGAAGACACTTGAGAACTGCATTCCCTTAAGACCTGCTTCCTCGAGCAGAGTGTAGCAGAATGACAAGTCACCTCTAACCGCAGACTTGATGAACTCTGCACGCGAATCTCTCTCTGGAGTGTACTTCCACATGCCGATAGCCAGTTCGATGATTTCAGCCAGCTTCTTCATCTCTGTTGCAGAATAGTTATCCTCGTTATCTACAATCATCAGAACATACTTCTGATCCTCAATATTGATATATCCCCAATATGAAACTATCTTTTCAATTTCCAGTTTGGTAAAAATATTAGGATGCAGAGCGTCCCTTCTTCTTGCTACCTTAATCGCTTCGTCGATAGTAAGAATATCTCTAGTCTCGATAGTGAGAATAGGATTGAATTCCCCTGTCATCAGAACAACCTGATAGTCGTTGAAAACAGCTGCTTCCTTGAGAGCCAGGGGGAAATTGCTATGCTTCTCAAAGTTAAGCAGATGGAAGATGGTATTATTCAGAATGTTGTCACTGTAATTATGTCCATAGAGGATCTTATCCAGCACCTGCTCGATGAGCATTGAATAAGTTACCTTGCCATCATCGTAAATAGTGATGATAATCAGGCTTGATTCCTCTGCAGCCTTAACTACACGTGGGTCGACATTGCGAACGCCATTATCGGACAGATAAATTACCAGTGCAGCAACACCCTTCCTACCTAGTCCTGATACGGCTCTTACCTGAGCTTCAATATCGTCCTTGTTATTCCAGAAATGAGAGATTACCATCTGATCCTTGACGCCATTACGTACAACGCCCATATCCAGATCATCCTCATCAAGAACTGATACACTTCTAACTCTTTTGTCACAATTTCTACTGCACGACAGTACACTGCAACCGTTAAAAGCATCCAGTTTCAGGCAATCTTCTACTGTAATTCTCATAACTCTATCCTTTCAACTTACTTCTCGGATGAATCTGTATCATCCTTATCTCTTCTAGTGGCTCTAATGAACTCTTCAAATCCGCCGCTATTGTCGCCGGCATCCATACGCTTCTGCGCATTGTCGAAGAGTTCCTCAAGCTCATTCTTCTGTGCTACAAGTTCTTCCTCGAGCTTAGCTGATTCTTCAGCTTCTTTCTTGTTCTTGCGCTCGATACGCTTCTCGCGCTTTCTTACTTCTTCCTCGAGTTCTTCAGCTGTAACCTCTCCAGTGAACAGTCTCTCGAATTGCTCGCCATCCAATGTCTCTACCTTGAGAAGCGCCTGTGCAACTCTCTCGAATGCCTCGTCGTTATCAACAAGGATTTTCTTAGCTGCTGTATGGCAATCATCAAGGATATGTCTAATTTCATGATCAACTTCAGCTGCAACTTCCTCTGAGTAGTTCTGTCTTGTTGAGAAATCTCTACCCAAGAACACCTCATCACTGCTGCTGAATGATGCCAGGCCAAGCTTCTCACTGAATCCATACTTGGTAATCATATCTCTTGCAAGAGCTGTAGCTCTCTCGAGGTCGTTACTAGCGCCCGTAGAGATATCGTCCAGCTTGAGTTCTTCAGCCACACGTCCACCGAGCATGTGCTTGATTGTATCAACCATGAATCCCTTAGTGATGAATGTTCTATCCTCCTCTGGGAGCCATGATGTATATCCACCTGCCATTCCTCTTGGAATGATGGTAATCTCATGAACCGGATCACCATTTTCCGTACATCTCATAACGATTGCATGACCAGCCTCGTGATATGCAGTGAGCTTCTTCTCTGCATCAGAGATAACTCTGGACTTCTTCTTAGGACCCATCATCGCCTTGGAGATACCTTCTTCGATTTCCTCCATTCTGATTGTGGTTCCGTTACGTCTTGCAGTCAGAAGAGCTGCTTCGTTAATCATGTTCTCGATATCTGCTGGTGAGAATCCTGGTGTCATCTTAGCGAGAGTCTCAGGCGATACATCCTTGTCCAATGGCTTGTTCTTAGTGTACAGCTTGAAGATTTCTTCTCTTGCCTTGATGTCTGGCAGACCGATAACAATCTGTCTGTCAAATCTTCCCGGTCTCTGAAGAGCTGGGTCAAGAACGTCAGGTCTGTTAGTTGCAGCCAGTACGATGATGCCGAGGTTTCCATCAAATCCATCCATCTCAACGAGGAGCTGGTTCAATGTCTGTTCTCTTTCATCATTGCCGCCGCCTAGGCCTGCACCTCTTCTACGACCAACAGCATCGATCTCGTCGATAAACACGATGCAAGGTGCATTCTTCTTAGCCTCTGCAAAGAGGTCTCTTACTCTAGATGCACCAACACCTACGAACATCTCTACGAAGTCTGATCCGGAGATAGTGAAGAATGGTACTCCTGCCTCTCCTGCTGTAGCCTTAGAAATATATGTCTTACCTGTTCCAGGATGTCCTACGAGCAGTACGCCCTTAGGAATTCTTGCACCGAGCTTGGTGTACTTGCCTGGATTCTTCAGGAAGTCTACGATTTCTGAAAGTTCCTGTTTCTCTTCTTCGAGTCCTGCTACATTTTCGAATGTAATCTGCTTGCCATCGTTCTTATACAGTCTTGCTCTGTTCTTACCGAACTGGAAAGCCTGTCTGTTACCGCCCTGGCTCATCATAATCCAGAGCAGGATTCCCATGGAAGCAATCATCAGAATTGTTGGCAGTATGCTCAGCAGATTGAATGGGCTCTCTAGAGGGTCACTTACCAGTGATACCTTGCCAGACTTAACCATTGGATACAGAGTGTTTTCTTCCAGCCAATTAATCTCAAGTGCAGATGGAGCATAGGCAACTTCCTTTTCTCCATTAGCCTTGAGTCCTGTTAACTGTCTATCTGTAACATTAACCTCTTCATACTGTCCCTTCTCAAGATGAGATGCGAACTGTGAAAATTTGACCTCTGTGAAGTTGGCATTGTCTGCCATGTTGCGGAACATATATGATGCCGCAATAACTACCACGAAGATCACAACATATAAACCTATATTACGTGCTGATTTTTTCAATTTTTCTTTCCTTTCTTGTGTTGGGAAATAAAATAATTTTTAAATGATTCAAAATTTGTGTTTTAACCACAAAATATTATCATAAATTTTCTATTACTTCAAGGAACAAGGCCCTCTCACTCGTGTTGTCTATCTGAAAGTTTTGTGAAAATTTGCCCTTTTCTTGCTGTTCTTCGGTGCCTAATTCTTGATTTGGTATTATCCACAAAACCTCATTGTCGATACATGCCATAAGAAGGCTATCGCGAGCAGCTTTTCTAACCTTGGTATCCACGAAGAAATCCTGGATTTTCTTCTTGCCACCCTTGATGGCGATGAAGTCACCCTCAACTCTAGTTCTAAGGATAATATCTCCCATTCTTCCAGGATAAACCTCATTGAACTTGTCGAAGTCGAATGCTGCACAGCTCGCATCATCAGGCATATTGAATTCCTTCATCATAATTACCTGAGTCATCAAGCTGAGATTCTCATCAGGCTCCGCAATTCCGAAGTACTTCTCATTGTCTGTGAAGTAGATAGTGTTATATACCCTAATTGCTTTGTATCCAGCAGGCAGATCGAATACTGCAGATGGATTGTCTGAGTAAATCATCCTGAGCACTGCTAATACGAGTTCGTAGCTGGTATTATCATCCAGCCTAAGTGATCTGAATACTATCGCAACTATTCTTCTATTAATGCCCGGTGGGTTGTCTTTGAGATCTGTAATATCCAGAGTAACAACATTGTCTGCCTGGTTGACATGCAGACTCTCCTGGCACTCATTAAAGGCAATGTCTGTCATTACGCTATCATCAACGTCCGCAATTTCTGCATACCTTCTCAGTGCGTCCTTGATGTTAGGATTGTAATTCTTCTCAAGATATGGAATCAGTTCATTTCTTATCTTGTTTCTTGTGTAATCATTGGTACTGTTAGACTCATCGATATTCGCCTTGAGATTGTTAGTCTTAATATACGCCTCGATTTCATCCCTTGTTACCTTGAGCAGTGGCCTAATAATCATATAGCCCTCATCGGAGCTTCTTGTCTCAGGAATACCTGCTAGTCCATGAATTCCGGTGCCACGAAGCAGTCTGAACAGAACGGTTTCGCTCTGATCATCCGCGTTGTGTGCAACAGCGATGAAAATCTTCTCAGCAGACACGCCCTGTGAATGAATGTCGTTAGCAACGTCATCGAATATCTCATATCTGAGCATTCTTCCAGCTTCCTCTGTCGATACGCCAAAGTCATTAGCCGCCTCTTCAACATCGGTCTCGAAGATATTGCACTCCATACCAAAACGAGCGCACAGGCGTGCAACATGCTCCGCCTCATCGTCGGCGCTAGGTCTTAGCTTGTGGTTGACATGCACTGGAACAATTGAGAGATTGTACGAATCACCAATCTGCAGCAGCGCATGGAGCAGGCACAGCGAATCAGGTCCGCCTGACAGTCCGATAATGACGTAGGCGTCCTTCTCGATAAGGCCGCTATCAACTATTGCATCAATAACCGATTTTTTCATATATAACTCCTTTGTGTGCTTTCGGAAAGTATCCTACGCACACATACTATTTAATATTAAAGAATCGTTTTCCGTTCTCTAGCAGAATGGCGCTCATCGATTCGTATGTTGTGCCTTTCAGGTCAGCCATTTTGCGAACTACGTGCTCTACATATGGAGCTTTGTTAGGTCTGCCGCGCAGTGGCTCCGGTGCCATGTATGGAGCGTCCGTCTCAGACATTACATATTCCGCCGGTATTCTCTGGAATACCTCTACCGCCTTCTTGCCGTTCTTGAAGGTTATCGGTCCACCAAGAGATATTGTCGCACCGAGCTTGATATATTCCTCTGCCATATCTGCCGATCCTGAATAGCAGTGCATCTGCACTCTAGCGTCTTCTGGATAAGGTCCAGGTCTTCTAGGGAACCAGCTCTTTCTCTCATCTGAGAAAGCTCCCTCCTCCTTGAGAATATCCATAGTCAACTGATTGGCATCTCTTGAGTGAATCATTATTGGCAGGTGCAACTCATTGGCGAGTCGTATCTGCTTTCTGAACAACTCCTGTTGCTCAACCTGATCATCCTTGCCGTAGTAGAAATCCAGTCCGATTTCACCTATGGCAACAGCCTTAGGATGAGCCGCGAGTTTGCGAATCTCTTCGATATCTGCGTCTGTATACACAGAGGCATGATCCGGATGTATACCAACAGCAGCGTAGCACCAGTCATAATCATCGGCATCCTTCAATGCCTGAATCGAGCTAGCTACGCAATCGCCAACATCTATGATGTAAGCTAAATCAGACGCCTCAATCTCGTGCGCGAGATCAAGGCGTTCCTCATTACTTAGTTCTTCAAAATTCAAGTGTGTATGTGCGTCGAATAACATGCCTTCTCCTAGCAAACTACAGAGCCGTCAGGAGCATCAGTTGTAACTACGATGCTCTTGCCCTCTTCACCATCAGCGAAGAGCAACATTCCGTAAGACTCCATTCCTCTCAGCTGTCTTGGCTTTAAGTTAGCAACAACGACTACCTTCTTGCCTACCATTTCCTCTGGCTTGTATGATTCAGCTACTCCAGAGATGACCTGTCTTACCTCAGTTCCCATCTTAACCTGGAATACTAAGAGCTTGTCAGCCTTAGGGTGTTTCTCAGCCTTCAGGATAGTTCCAACCCTGAAGTCGATTTTATCAAAGTCGTCATATACGATTTCATCCTTGAGCTCAAGTGGCTTGGACTCTAAGATTGCCTTCTCAACAGGATCTGCACTTGCAGCTGCCTTCTTCATAGCAAGTTCCTCAGCGATTCCAGAGAGAATCTCGAGTTCCTTGTCGATATCGATTCTTGGGAAGATAGCATCGCCCTTCTCAACCTTAACGCCTTCCATCTGGTCGAATACGAGAGCGTCCTCCCATACAGCTGGTTTGTCCTCCATGCCAATCTGCTTTCTAATAGCATCAGATGTTGTATGCATGAATGGATATATCAGTACGCTGACAACTCTTATAGCCTCAGCGAGGTTCTTCATAACAGTATCGAGCTCAGCCTTCTTGGACTCATCCTTAGCGAGTACCCAAGGCGCCTTCTCGTCGATGTACTTGTTAGCACGTCTTACAGCAACCCAAATCTCCTCGAGAGCCATATTGAACGCGAACTTGTCCATCTCTGCTTCAACCTTGTCACGAGCGCCAATGCAGATAGCCTTGAGATCCTTGTCAAAATCATCTTCGGTTGTTGCTGCTGGAACGATTCCGCCACAGTACTTCTCTATCATCGATACTGTACGTGATACGAGGTTACCGAGGTCATTAGCAAGGTCGTAGTTCATTCTCTTGAGCATTACCTCATTAGTGAAGTTACCATCCTGTCCGAATGTGTATTCTCTAAGCAGGAAGTATTTGAGTGCATCAACGCCATAGCGCTCAATGAGAACTACAGGGTCAACTACGTCTCTGCCCTTGCTTGCTTTGGACTTACTAACTTTCTCACCTCCGAGAAGCAGCCAGCCGTGTCCAAGTACATGGTGTGGCAGTGGCAGGTCTGCTGACATCAGCATTGCAGGCCAGATGATTGAGTGGAATCTTACGATTTCCTTACCAACCAGGTGGAAGTCTGCAGGCCAATACTTGTTCATCAGTTCTGTATCTTCTGGGCCGCCGAGTGCTGTTACATAGTTGGACAGCGCGTCAACCCATACATACATTACGTGCTTTGGATCATTAGGTACTGGTACGCCCCAGTCGAATGTACATCTTGAAACACAGAGATCCTCGAGCCCCTGATTGATGAATGCCTTCATCTCGTTACGTCTTGTGTCAGGCTGGAGGAACTCAGGATGCTCTTCATAGAGGTCCAGTATCTTCTGTGCATAGTTGGACAGCTTGAAGAAGTAAGCCTCTTCCTCTGCCTTTACTACAGGTCTGCCACAGTCTGGGCACTTGCCATCTACGAGCTGGGATTCAGTCCAGAAGGACTCGCAAGGTGTGCAGTACATTCCTTCGTACTTGCCCTTGTAGATGTCGCCCTTGTTATACATTCTATTCCAGATCTCCTGTACGCGAGTCTGGTGGCGTTCCTCAGTTGTTCTGATGAAATCGTCATAGCTGATCTCCATTGTCTTCCAGAGATCCTTGATTCCAGCTACTACTTCATCAACGTATGCCTGTGGTGTAACGCCTTTATCTTCAGCCAGTGTCTGAATCTTCTGGCCGTGTTCATCTGTTCCTGTAAGGAATCTTACATCGTAGCCCTGCATTCGTCTAAATCTAGCCATTGCGTCTGCCATTACTGTGCAGTATGTATGACCAACATGCAGATTAGAACTTGGGTAGTAAATTGGGGTTGTGATGTAATATTTTTCCTTCTTTTCCATAATCTTTGCCTTCCTGCTCGAATGAGAGCGTATAAGTTTTCATAGATGTTACTATTGTACCAAAAAACTTGACAATTTGCTAACGTATATTAGACAATAAAGCTATGAAAATACTGAGTATCACAGCACAGAAACCGAATTCCACAGGAAGCGGTACATATCTAAGCGAATTAGTCAACGCATGGGATCGTCAGGGTCACGAGCAGGCTGTAGTTGCGGGCGTATACCGAGATGATGATATTGTCAGATTTAATGCTGACATTAACTTCTTCCCGGTTTCTTTTACGCACAAGCAGTATGCCTCAGTGCTAGGAGATATCAGCTACCCTATCGTTGGTATGTCTGACTCCATGCCTTACGAGTCAACCAGATATAGAGATATGACCGACGACATGATTTATGAGTTTGAGTCTGCCTTCATACAGCAGATTCAGGCTGCTGTTGATGCTCTTGATCCAGACCTCATCGTATGCCATCACCTCTTCCTACTGACTGCCATTGTTAGACGCAGCTTCCCAGATAGGAAGATCTACGGCATCTGTCACGGCACTGACCTACGTCAGATGCTCTTCTGTCCTAGACTGGCTCCTATTGTTGCCCCTGAGATTGCTCAGCTGGACAAAGTGTTCGCACTTCATAGCGAACAGGCAACTCAGATTTCCGAAATTTTCGACATTGCGCAGGACAAGATTGATGTAGTCGGCAGCGGTTACAACAATCGCCTGTTTAACTCTGATGAGCGCATCGAACGCAAGACTGATGAACCTGTCAGAATTTGCTATGCAGGCAAGATGAGCAAGACGAAAGGAGTGCCTGAATTGCTCAGGGCACTGTCCAGGCTCTCCGCTGATGCTGAGGCTCCGGCCTTTCATGTTAATCTGGTCGGTGGCTGCCAGGATGAAGACGTTCAGCGCATGTTAGATTCACGTCCTGCTTACATCGATTATCTTGGACAGATACCACAAACGGATCTCGCCAAAATATACAAATCAAGCGATATATTCGTTTTACCTTCATACTTCGAGGGATTGAATTTGGCTATCATTGAGGCCATGGCTACAGGACTGCTACCTATCAGCACAGACCTTCCCGGCATGCAAGATTGGGTTAATAAAAATGTTAGCAACCCCAATATCATGTATGTTCCTATGCCAGAGATGAAAACTATAGATTCACCTACCGAAAAAGGCCGTGAAGATTATGTGAATAACCTTGCAACGACCCTAAAGCAGGCGATATTATATATTGCAAACAACACTGTCAGCGTACCAGATACATACGATATTACTTGGGACAGTGTGTCAAACAAAATAACTCTGTGAGGTGTTTATGACTAAAGAAACCGCTATCAAATCCCTACTCGATGCATTGAAGGGATTTCACGGTCGATTCAAATTGCTATATGGACAGGTTGCGCTAAGAATTAACGAGGATACATACCTCATGTCCGGTGGCAACAAGCTACTGTCTGGAATCGTTGAAGATGACCTTGTTATCTGCAACATCAATGATGGTGACTTTGCTGCAATATTCAGTAGCAGACCTGATATCAACGCATTTATTTTCGGATGCTCGCCTGATACAGTTGAGATTTCTAACGAGCTCAAGGCTCTGCCTACAATGCTTGAAGATGCAGCTCAGCTAGCAGGCGCTCAGATTCCAGTTGCCGACAGCGCTAAGCCTAACGATATTCTTATCTGCCTGGACAAGAGCGATATATGCTTTATCAAGGGCATTGGTGCTGTAGCTGTAGGACGCACTGCCAAGAATGCAGTTTCTAGCATTCATATTCTTCACAAGGAATGTGAAGCATACATTCACGGCAAGATGCTCGATGGCGCCAAGCCTTTTGACCCTGCCCTGGCAGAAAAGATTAAGGCCAACTACACCAGCAACTACGTTCCTACTAACAACAGCGAGCATCAGGTTGACTACATCGGTTTTGAGGAAGATGATTTCAATCTCAGGAACGGAGTAATTGAAGCCGGAAAGAACCTTATCAAGGACGACCTGGTATTCGGAACCAGCGGCAACCTATCTATGAGGCTCGGCGAAGACGAGATGTTAATCAGCCCATCTTCGATGGACTATTTCGACACTCACGTTGAAGATATAGTACGTATTAGCATCAATGATTTGGATCCTGGCAAGCAGAGAATTCCTAGCTCCGACGCAGATCTCCATGCCAAAATGTACCAGTTCATTCCTGGCTGCAATGCGATAATTCATACACATTCGAATGCATGTAGCGTGTTCGCAGCATGCGAAGCTGGTTTTGCCATTACCGACCCTAATCTAAAGCAGCTCATTGGCGACGTAAGAGTCGTTCCATACACTCCAGACGATCCAAGAGCCACAATGGTAAACACACTTGCAACATTATCAGATACTCACGCAGCTATACTGCCACACCACGGTGCAATATTCTACGGACCATCTCTTGAAATTGTTCATGAGATTGCCAAGTCAGTAGAAATGATGGCCCGCAACCTACTGCAGTATAATGCGAAGGCAGAAGACGAGGAACAAGCATAATGAGCATTAAAGACATTACAATTATTCACTCCAACGATATGCACGGTCACTTCGTTGGTGAGAAGGATGAGAACGGCAAATTAAAGGGCAGCCTGGCTCAGGTCAGCGGATACGTTAACAAGGTTAAGAGCGAGAATCCTAACGCTGTATACGTTAACGCTGGTGACGTTTTCCAGGGTTCACTGATTGACAGTGATTTCCAGGGTCTCTCAACAGCCAACATCCTGAACATGATAGATATGGACATCTTAGCACTCGGTAACCACGAGCTCGACTATGGTATTTCCCATATGCTCTTCGTAGATAAGTGTCTAGACGCAACTATCGTCAACACCAACTTCAAGGTTAAGGGCAAGGAAGTTCACCTCTTCAAGCCATACCATGTCATGGAGATCAACGGAATGAACGTCCTCTTCATCGGTCTTCTTACCAAGAACATTGTTGACCAGACCAAGACCGAGGGACTCGTTGGAGATCTTGTAGAGATAGCTTCCACTCGCGAAGAGATTCGCAAGATATACGAGAGACTAGCTAGAAAGAACAAGCACATCGATATGACAGTCCTTGTAACTCACATAGGATATCAGGCTGATGTCAAGCTGGCAAAATCACTCGACCCTGCCCTCGGCATCGATGTTATCGTAGGTGCCCATTCACACACCTACCTCGAGCAGCCAGTAGTTGAGAACGGAATTCTCATTATTCAGGCAGGCATGGAGAACACTCACATCGGTCAGCTGGACATGAAGTTCGATACCGATACTGGCAAGATTGCAGATTATACTTATCAGCTCATTCCTGTTGATGAGGACCACTGCCCTCTTGACAAGATGACAAGAGCTATGATCAGCACATATGCACTGGACATCGACGAGAAGTATAGCAAACTCGTTACAAGACTGAGACGCAAGCTGGACAACTATGGCAGAATCAACCCAACAGAGGTAGGCCAGCTCTTCGCGGATGCGTTCTACGAATCGCTTCCTGGCATCGATGCTTTCCTGCTCGCTTCATCCAGCATGAGATGCTACTACCTCGATATGACTGTAACTCTACAGGACCTCAGAGAGGCATACCCATACGACGGCAAGATCTACAAGTTCACTGTAGATGGAGCTCAGCTGAGACAGATGCTCACGTATGCCTTGAGAGATGATGTCCTTGACAACCATCACGAGACAATGTACCAGACATCGAGGACTATTCACATCGATTATTCCAAGAGCCAGCATGAGATTACTTCTCTCACTGTCAACGGCGAGCCTGTTCAAGATGACAAGCAGTACACGCTGGCAATGCAGGAGTTCTACTTCATGAATTCGGAGATTGGATTTGGCATGCAGCCTGAAGAACTTCAGAAATACGGAGAGATCAAGACAATCTCCACCGACGCATTCCAGGCGCTACTAGACTGGATGACCGAACACAAGGGTTGTGGCGGTCCAATCGACGACAGACTTATTATTAGAGAATAAAGCAAAGCCTCAGCATCAAGCTGAGGCTTTATTATTACCGGCATTCTCGTCTTCATGACTTATTAAAGTAGATAGTCCTAGAGCTATTACTATACTGGCTACAACTATCATTCCTGCTGTTCCTGCGAATGATTTAAAAACATATCCCAACTTGGGAATGGAGGTGATTACTTTGCCTTTAACATCGCTATATGTCACGATCCAAGGATCGCAGGAATCATTAGCATCACCCCTAGTAATATAGCCCTGATCACAAGTTTTCACTATCCTGTGTGCAATGTATTCGCCGCCTCTTGTAAATGCTATTGTGTCTCCTATTCCAACTTCATTCTTCTGATTCTTATCTACCAATAGCACTGAGCCCGTATGATACACAGGTTCCATCGAGCCAGACATTACTATCGCTGGCTCATACCCTATTGCAAAGCACAGCCCTGCCGTTGCGATTATCATTGCTGCTATCTCTGCACCAATATTTCTTAGTACTTGTGTTATCTTCATTACTACCTTCTCCTATTCCATGAGCTATATACCGCTACTGCTGTCATACATATTAGCAATCCCATCCAGCATTTCAGCATATTGTCATCGCCCGTCTGAACAACATCTCTGCCTCCCGGCATCGAATGATTCGCTCCTGTTCTAAACTTTTCTACGCCATCATCCCATGGTGAATTTGAATTAAAATTTGGTGTATAGTTGTCTGACTGTATGGCATCGGCAAACGCATGCAGTGTGAATCCGCTAGATTCATGTCGTTTCTGAGTCCAGATATATGGAATTTCTATTCCTTCGAAAGCATCTAATGATGCTCCGCTTCTTAATACTTGTGTGCAATATAGGTAATCACCTATCTGTTTCCAACAAGAGCCAATTCCGTATATGTCATCAAGCGATATTCTGCGCTGGATATCTCTATCTTTCATCTCGATTGTTATACGCAATCTCACATAGCAGTCCGCTCCATTGTTCTTTATTACCGGTATATAAGAGACTTCTTCTCCCGGCAGAACCGATGTGGATTGTGCCACCGCCCTCTTTCCATTCTTGTCTACTTGGTACTGCTCCAGGCTGATACTTAACGTCTCTGTATTCGTATTTTTATGAAAAGAGAAAACGTGTGTTATTTGTGCATATAGTAAGGGGTTTATTAGAGACGTCAGTATAATGCAACACAATCCAAGAATTGCTATTCTTATGGTTCTCATACCGGTTTATTTCTTACGCTCCAGTGCTAGTCTGCGCGTTCAGAATTTCCCATACTGCCAGAGGCTCCTTCTTGTCGCTTGATGTCAGATCTGTTGTCTGAATTGCGTATGCCTCTAGCTCAATACTCTTAGTAGTAAGCTCCAGATTCTGACCCTCTACTGCATTGCAGAATGTTACCGAGCTGAATACTGGTTCTGCTGTACTCTCTCCTGCCGCCAGTGCAGTACATACTGAGCTACCACCGTAGGCAAAGATGTATTCGTTGTAATCATCGTTTTCTAAATCTGATTTCAGCAGATACCAGGAATTTGAATTATATGTATCCGTACCAGCCCAAGCTTTTCCGCTTCCCGCCAATGAAGAAGTAGTAGTAGTGTCATTCAACTGGAAAAGCTGAGTAAGGCTCGCTTTCTTCTCTTTGTTTCCATTGGCGACATTTGAAGTCAGAACAATAGCCTTAGGTACTGTTACCTTGACGAATACGAAGGCATCATTATTGTCTGATGTGTTCTTGACCGTTGGATCCTTGGCGATCAAGGAATTAGGCAGTACACATTCTGCAACGTCCGGAATGCCACTCTCATCTTCATCTGTTAGTTCATCCCAGGTAGGCTCTGTAATTTCGATGTCGATCTTACCAACTGTGAAGTCATTAGAGATCTCGTCAGTAGCTGTAAAGTAGGCTCCAACGCTACCGATGACGAGTATCACGAGCATTGCCATCACAATCAGCAAATTCTTGCCGTTATTCTTATCTCTTTCTGTCATTCTTATCCTCCTTAAAATAGTGTGTAAGTACTTATTCAATTAATTGAATGTATGACAAGCATACTCAATCCGTTCTCACAGCACAGATTTACCAGCAAAGAAATATGAGCATGCGTATAATTTCTTACAGTATGCATGAATAGTCGCAATATGCTACCGGTTTTACGCATGAAAAAATAATTATAAAAAAAATAAAGCTCGTCGAGCTATCCTCTCGACAAGCTTTACCATAAAGCCTAAGTCATTATCTATTTATGTCTTTCATTGCTTCATCAAGTGCCTTGAATACATCAGCAAAGTCTTCCTGCATATTTTGGAACGACTCCATCATTGCCATTTCCTGACCGGCTATATTCACCATTTTCTTTTCGGCTGCCTTACGAACCTCAGGCAGCGGTGCATCACTTTTAATTTGTTTTAGCAATTTCTTGTCTTCTGTCTTTGCAATAAAATCCAACGCCTTATCCAGCTTGGATTCATCCTTAGTCATCCATGCCGGTGAGAATAATCCCATACTGCACCTCCTTTTTTTAATTATTTCAACATAACATTTTGTAATATTGTAATTGTGCTAACACATAATGTAAACATTTTTATCTAGGATATACCAATTTTCCCTTCACCGCAGCTTCGTAATTCTGCTTGGCCAGCATCTCATTGTAAAGCATTCCCGGATTTGTCTTATCCTCCAGCTTTTCGTACAGCTCCACGCTTCTTGCGAAGTAGCTTACGGCTTCATTTTTTGAACCCATTCGTATGAACAGAAAACCGGCACATTCATTCAGTAGCGCAAGATCTTTAATCAGCCAATCACCCGGGAATTCCCTCAAACCAACCTCAGCAACTGTAAGCGCATCCCTTATGAATTCCGCAGCCCTGAGATAATCTTTCTGGTCTATTGCCAGATAAGCCAATTGTTTCAAGGCTATGCACAGATCACTATATGCGTACTGACTTCTTTTATTCAGATACACTTCGGCAGCTGATTGCACGCTTATCCGGTACACTTCAAATGCCTCGCTATATTTCTTTTCCTCGCGTTTGATGTCCCCTACATAATTCGCTTCAACAGAAACACCCCTTAATGCGCTAAGATGATCATCCCCTTGTGTCTGCTTGGCACATAAAGCATATAGATTGAATGCGCGGACAAATAATTCCTCCGCATTTTCTCCCGCGTTCTTTTTATCAAATCCTATCCACTCTAATACGCCTGCAATAGCTTCTACATACTCGCTATTATCAGGAAAAGCCTGTACGAGATATTCCAGACCCATACGTGCCAATTCAAACAGATCTGCTCGTTCATCAGCCCATTTCGTGTTGCTGGCAATGACAGCAGAAGTAAATCTACACATCGCAAGTTCCAGAGTAGCCCGTTCCATCAGCTTGTCGTTCTGAATAAGACTAACAGCTTTATCAGATGCAGTATCTATCAATACTTCATATCTCGGATAATTCTCGAGCAAAAGATTCATCAGTCTTCCGATAAGCTCATACATTGTATTAGCATATCGATTCTGATCATCGCTGATAAACATCATTTCAACATACGTGCGAACATGGTGCATCATGCTGATGAGCTCTTCTTCCTTATCTTGTTCCAGTGCCCGCTCCATACGATAGAAGAAGGCATCCTGTTTTCCTGCAAGTATTGCACCAATCCACAGTGCCTGGGCACTTCTAAAGCAGGCCCATTTTCTTAATGCAGCTTCTTCGATTTTCTCAATCGCCTTGACATTAGAGATGAATTCAGGAACGGCCGTAGTATCTACACCCATGAGCATTGTAATAAGACGGAACTGATACTCATTGATTTTGTAAATATTGTTCCAATCCAGACGGCGCAGATACTTTGTCTCGCGCTCATAATGCTTCCTGACGCAGTCTTTACCCAGTTCTTCCATACACTTTGCAAGATTTTTCAGTTTTTCATATTTGTGTCTATATAATCCATGCTCATCATGTATAAAGAAATCCTCAAATAAATTCAGAAAGAGATAAATATCAAGCTCGGATATCTTACCTTCGCTTATCTCGATAAGATCCTGTACTCCATTGCCAAAGAATCCAAGTGCCTGCGGAAGCAGGAAGTGTTCGATCAGTTCAGGATTAATCTGTTTTGCGGTGTGTGTCATAACTCTCCAGGCTTCATTCTCCTCATTATCACACATATTCTTTACATAATCCGCCATATAATCGCTGATGGAATTCATTCCTCTTCCATCCTGCCTGATTTTGTCAAAATCCTCCTCACCCATATTCATCAGTCCCATACAACACAGCTTAATATGAAGAGGCGTCAGTCCCGAAAAATTGTTTTCAAATATATCGGCCACGTTTTCCGGCAGTTCTTTTCCCATGGATTTGCAGAAAGCTCGTGCCAGCTCAGCCTGTGCGCTTCCACTAAGCTTATCCAGGGTCAGTTGCGTCGCAAGATGAACTCCGTTTTCCGTACTCTCAGTGTAAATAACAGGAACTTTACAGTAATGATCTGTAATGATAAATCTGGCATATTTAGAAATATATGCCGGCAACCATGTTGTAACATTTGAGCAATCCTGTATTTTAAAATCCCCATGCAGGATGTTCTTCTCGCTTACCGCTGCCAGCTGCGCCATATCTGCACCATACGAAGAAGGTGTATCAACAAAGAATGCAACAGCTATTTCTTCATCATCTAATTGTTTTAGCAGCCTGCTCAGTTTTGTTCTTAATTCATTTATATTTGTTTCGGCTTCTCTGCCATTGGCATCTTCATAATGTTCAATGCAAAGTGCATCTTCGGCATACCATATCAGTTGATGCAACAGCGAATAAGGATCAGCCTGCCCGATTCCCATTTCAGGAATATAGCCATACACTTTAAACTCATCCCTCATTTTCTGTGCCGCAGTCAGCAGTGCAGTAGTTCCTCCCTCACCTTCATCAACGCTGATACACTGAAGTACAGTTCCTTCTGATGCCTGTTTCTTTATATCATTCAGCTCATCATGAATATCCGCGAACTTTCCTGCGGTATTATTGAGAACCTGTTCCCATCGATAACAATTTTTCTCGCCCTCTGACATGGAAGCAATCATGCCAAAGTCTGCCTGCAGCATATCCTCAAACTTATTTACAATCTGCGCGCAGAGTTTCTTTTCGTCAAACTCAATTCTTCCGTTATTGGTAAACGCATCATAGTCTATTACTCTGTCAGCAAAATCGCTACGTATCCGAGCTTTAAGTTTAGTCACTGCAGCCAGTGCTTGAGGGTTTTCCGGAAGAAATCTCCTGTTTTCCTCAACAGCAGCCTCTTTCTCTGTTATTTCAAGATTCCTAATCAGGAAAATAGCCCTGTCTTTATTCTCCGGTCTCGAAAAAATGCCATATTCTATTTCCATTTCCGTTACGGAAACATCACTACCATCAGGAACCCATCCATAACGATCTCCAACCAGCACCAGAATATATGGTCTGCACTTATCTATTTCTCGGTTACAGATCTCTATTATCTTCCTGCAGGATTCTTCTTCATCCAGATTGCTTGTGTCAATACCCCACCTGAGATCGGTAAGGCTGACTTTCTGTTTGTATTTATCCGCAAATTTGTTCAATTCCGGAAGTACCTGATAATGCAATACATCTCTTTCGTGTTGCATATCAATAAATGTGCTGGATACGAAAATTCCCGGATTTCCGTGAATAATCTTATCCTGAGCTTCCGATAATTCGATACTTCTACGCTTTATTGAGGTTCTGTCTGCAACTCCTGAACGTTCGCCAAGTGAATATGCCGCATCCTGATACTCAGGCTTAAGTATGCCGTTATTCGTAAGACCAAGTCCATCTGCAAAACTGGTATAAGGTTCTTTGCCGTCCAGAATAGACTTTATATACTTCGGGTTTTTATCTTTGCTTTTGAATGCATTTAACATAAATCCTCCTGTTGCACTGTTTAGCATTACATTCCATGACTTTTAGCTCGATGTCACAGATAGCAATGTTGGTAAGAGCTGCTTCTTACGGCTCATTACGCCAGGCATATCGTAAATATTCTTGCGTATCTGTTTGTATGGTAGGTCTCTATTGTGCTTGCTCGATGTAACCAGCAATATGCTGTTCTCTGTCAATACGTCTGTTACCATCAGGGTTACCCAATCGAGCTCCTCTACCTCACGTATCGTCTCAAGTGCCGCAAGATAATTATCCGCGTACTCATCGATATCGTTAAGAGTAACAACCTCGCACTGTCCAACACCCATTGTTGTACCACCGTTCTCGTACTTCTTGAAGTCTGACTGAGCCTTGGTGATAGGGTCCTGCTTGGCCAGGCCTTCTACTACACTGAACATCTCAGTACCGAACTCGGTGATGTCCTTTACTCCTGCGAGCTCAGCCATCTCTAATGCAAGCTTGCGGTCTGTTTCTGTAGTTGTAGGGCTGCGCAGTATTAGGGTATCTGCGAGCAATCCTGTCAGCATATATTTAGCTGCAACAGGATCCGGCTTGATGCCGTGCTTCTTGTACAGCTGGAATACGATTGTGCAGGTACTGCCGAGCGGCTCAGCTGCGATGAATATAGGCAGCTGTGTCGACAGAGCATCCAGTCTGTGGTGATCGATGATCTCCACGATGTTGGCTTCTTCGATTCCTGGAATACTCTGCTTGGCCTCATTGTGGTCGACCATAATTATATTGGTCTTAGGAGCATTCAGGAAACATCTTCTAGTTACGAATCCCGCATACTCATCGTCATTCATAACAGCCATTCCACGGGATTTGGACTTGCCGAATATATCCTTAGCATCGAAGAAGAGATCATTAGCCTGAATAGTCTCAGCCTTGTATCTTACAATTCCGATTACAGGCTCAACCATTCTCATTCTACGAATAGCCTCTGATGTGCCAAGTGGAGTTGTATATACCATTCCCTCGTATTCAGAGAAATCTATATCCAGCTCATCGTCGTCATTGATGGTTGTCAGAATGATGCCTGGCACCTGTTTCTTGATAGCGTAGTCAATATTGCCGGATCTCTCACCCATGAAAACAATACATTTGCTGTTCCTGTCCAGGAACTCAGCAAAAGCTTCCTTGGATGCAGCGCCGGCAAGCAGTGTTCCCTCGATGACCTGTTTCTTACCCTCACTTACGAGTTTGCCAGGGATTGTTTTGGCAACGTTGTACACAGGGAATCTGTAGCGTGGCTCTTCACCCATATTATCTCTCATGAAGAACGCGGATATGTCATCCATCGAAACCAAAGTGATAAAGGATTTGCCGTAGTGCAGCGGCAGCACCGATGGGCTATGCTCTTTGTATGACTGAATCAGTCCGTAGATTGGAGAGTCAGCCTGTGCGAAAGTCGCACTGTTCAGCATTACATCCTTAACTCTTGGATGAACATCTGCCTTGTACATAGGAATCTCAAGATCGAAATTCTGCAGCTGTTTCTTAACTGTATCCGAAACAGGTGTGCAGTGAACAGGAATGTATTCGTTGTCTGGATCAATCTGATTCTTGAGCTTGGCATATGCGCATGCAGAGCACAGAGTATCAAGGTCTGGGTTACGATGTCCCGTGATATAGATTTTACTCATGAAATCTCCTTATTGTAGAAAAAGGCTCCCTATTGCGGGGAGCCTTTCTTAGTTCAAATATCAGCTGATATTACTTCTTAGCCTCGTAGTCTTTCAGGAACTCAACGAGAGCCTCAACGCCTTCCTGTGGCATTGCATTGTAGATGGAAGCTCTGAGTCCGCCAACACTTCTGTGGCCCTTCAGGTTATCGAAACCTGCAGCCTTAGTAGCAGCAACAACAGCAGCATCCTCTTCCTCTGAACCAGCAGTGAATGTGCAGTTCATGAGAGATCTGTCAGCTGGGTTAACGTTACCGTTGAACAGCTTGCTCTGGTCAAGGAAATCATAGAAGATTTTAGCCTTAGCTTCGTTCTTCTTCTCCATAGCCTCAAGTCCGCCGTTGTCGAGCAGATACTTGAATACCTTACCACAGCAGTAAATAGCCCATGTATTAGGAGTATTGTACATTGAATCCTTATCTGCGTGAATCTTGTAGTTCAGATAAGTTGGGCAGAATGCAGGAACTTCCTCAGGAATGAGGTCTTCTCTGATGATAACTACTGACATTCCAGCAGGTCCTACGTTCTTCTGTACGCCAGCCCAGATTACACCGTAGTCTTCTACGTTGCATGGCTTGGACAGGAACATTGATGACTGGTCGGAAATCAGAACCTTGCCCTTAGCGTTAGGCAGATTCTTGAAAGTAGTTCCGTTAATTGTCTCGTTCTCGCAGATGTACAGATATGCTGCGTTGTCTGGAATATCCAGGTCGCTGCAATCAGGAACGTATGAATAGTTCTTGTCTGCGGAAGAAGCAACTACCTTAACCTCGCCATACTTCTTAGCCTCAGAGATTGCCTTCTTGGACCAAGTACCAGTCTCAACATAGCATCCAACTGTTCCTTCCTTGAGCAGGTTAATTGGAACCATAGCGAACTGAGTAGTACCACCACCCTGTACGAACAGAACCTTGTAGTTATCTGGAATATTCATCAGCTTGCGAAGGTTAGCAACAGCGTCATCGAAAATCTGCTGATATACCTTGGATCTGTGGGACATCTCCATTACGGACATTCCGGATCCGTTGTAGTTAAGAACCTCTGCAGCGATCTCTTCAAGTACTGGTTCTGGCATCATAGCAGGGCCAGCTGAGAAGTTATACACTCTATTGTATTTCATGGCAATCAATCCTCCTAGATTAACAGTGCGCATGCGCGCACTCTGATTATTTTTAAGATACTAGTATCTTATCAAAAAAAGCGTGCCTTTGCACGCTTTCTTTGTGTTTTTCGTTGTTTATTTGTATGCTATCTATACATGTAGATATCTTCGCCACCCTTGGTAGGTGTACCCTCTCCAAGGCCGTAGTGCTCAATTACGTAATCGAGATCCTTGTCGCCTCTGCCTGAGAGTGTAACAAGTACCGAACCTGGCTTGCCTTCCTTGCAAATTCTAATTGCATATGCGAGTGCATGTGCGCTCTCGATTGCAGGGATGATACCCTCATTTCTTGAAAGCAGGAAGAGCGCTTGGATAGCCTCTTCATCTCCGATAGTAACGTAGTTAACTCTATCCATCTTGTGCAGCATTGCATGCTCTGGTCCAACTGCAGGATAGTCAAGTCCGCTCGCATTGGAGTAAACAGGAGCTGGATCGCCATTCTCATCTGCTAGCATGAAGCTGTTGAATCCGTGCATGACTCCTTCTGAACCGTAATTAATAGTTGCCGCATGCTGTCCGAACTTATCGCCGTGACCAAGAGGCTCAACACCGTATAGCTCAACTGGATCTGACAGGAATGGTACGAAAGTACCGATTGAGTTGGATCCGCCGCCTACACAAGCAACAACCTTGTCTGGAAGGTGTCCTGTCTGCTCGATGAACTGTTCTCTTGCCTCATCTCCAATAACCCTCTGGAAATCTCTTACCATCAGTGGGAATGGATGTGGACCAGCTGCAGTACCGATGCAGTATACAGCATGCTTGTACTCCCTAGCATATGCCTCGAATGCAGCATCAACTGCTTCTTTCAGTGTCTTCAGTCCATGAGATACAGGAATTACATTAGCTCCCAGTATCTTCATTCTTGCTACATTAGGTGCCTGCTTGGCAATATCTACCTCACCCATATATACGTCGCAGTCAAGGCCAAAGTAAGCTGCAGCTGTAGCCAGTGCTACGCCGTGCTGTCCAGCGCCTGTCTCTGCAATGAGCTTGGTCTTGCCCATGGACTTAGCCAGCAGAGCTTCACCCATGCAGTGGTTAATCTTATGTGCGCCTGTATGATTGAGGTCTTCTCTCTTCAGATAGATCTGAGTTCTTCCCAGCAGTCTTGACAATCTATCGCAATGATAGAGTGGTGTAGGTCTGCCCTGAAAGTCTCTTCTGATACGACGCAGTTCATGAATGAAACGAGCACTGTGAGCGATGGTGTTGTAACCCTCCGCATATTCACGGAATGCTTTGTTCAGTTCTGGATCATTCAGGAAGTTGCCACCGTACTTACCGAAGAAACCCTCTTCATTAGGATATTCTTTATCGTAGTTATCAAAATCTCTGTAAGGATTCATAGCAATCCCCTTTCATAATGTGTAGAATTGACGGAGTTTCGTCAACTCATTGATTTATTATACACTATATGTTATATTAAGTAAGCATTTTGTCACAGAAAGAAGGAGAAAAGATATGTCAGACGAGATCAAAAACGTAGAAGTTGAAGAAGCTGAATATATTACACTTGAATTCGACGATGATACAGCTGTTGATTGCGAAGTTCTTGGAACTTTCGAGTGCAACGACAAGGAGTACATCGCACTTGCTCCAGAAGATGACACTAACGACGTTTACATTTACGGCTACAAGCAGGTAAACGACGACGAGTTCGAACTCATCGACATCGAGGACGAGGCAGAATTCGACGCTGCAGCTGCAGAGTTTGATGCTATCATGGCAGAAGAAGAATAATTAATATTCTACTTGCAAGCAATTAGCTAATTGTGTATAATTCAAGGCGTGCCACACTGGTACGCCAATATATGCGGATGTGGCGGAATTGGCAGACGCGCACGGTTCAGGTGTGTAAGATGTGCTTCGCACATCTTCAGAGCCTCAGAACGTTGAGAAATCAGCAAATGAACTAAACAATACGCATAAGAAATAACCTTTCGTTTTACTCAAAACGTATGAGTGAAACGGAGGGCTTTTTTTATGTTTACAAGGTATTTTAGGAGTTGTAAAGCAAAAGGCTTAGCAGAACAAACGCTAAGAACGTATAAGGAAGGTTTGAACTTCTTAGAAAGATTTTTAACTGAGCAGAACATTGAATTAAAAGATATTACAAGTGAAGATGTTAATGACTTAGTTCTATGGTTAGATGATGGAAAAAGAAGTGCAAGAACAATACAATCGCATATGCTATCCATCAGAACGTTCCTCTATTACGAGATGGAACAAGGAAGAATAAAAAAGAAATTCAGAATAAAGATAAATAAAGGAGAAGAAAAAGTTAAGGAGATATACTCAGATAGTGAAATTGAAAAACTATTAAAGAAGAGTGTTTTCAATGTTTGGTGGAGAGAAGACATACGTCAAACTCCTCTTCATCAATTCACTGTTGGATGCGGTAATAGAACGCTTTGGAAATGATAAACTAAAATATCATAAAGTTGACGAGCATCATTTCAGCGTATTGACGGAAGTTGAGATTAGTCCACAGTTCTTCTCTTGGCTTTGTGGATTTGGATCAAGCGTTCAGATTCTCGAGCCTCAAAGTGTTAAGGAAGAATACTTAAAGCATCTACAAGGAATAATTAAAAGATATGAGAGGGTCGAGTCAAAGTAGACTCGACTTTATTTGTTGTTTAAAAGTAGTTAGAAAGTTGTTAGAAAGTAGTATCAAAGTATATAAAAAGTAGTAGCAAAGTTGCACCAATGTGCTATAATACTCACACGTTATGACAACGTACGAGTATTTAAAAGAACGTGCGAGTGAAACGCGAGGGAGAACGTACGCGTGTAAAATACAAGATTTTATGTTTTGTATTTTTTCGCGAAAAACAAGCTATTTTTTAATGGTTTGAGCAATTTCTTCTTGCCTATTGGATAGTTCTACTGTATAATACTCATCGTTCGACACCACATATGCGGATGTGGCGGAATTGGCAGACGCGCACGGTTCAGGTCCGTGTGAGTAA
>R21__coassemble_356_pt1 | contig 38361 bp, 31 predicted proteins | sample R21__metabat2_high_PE_011 | metagenome-assembled genome bin R21
GTTCTGCATTGGCAAGACCGCTCACGCTCGGAAAGCTGGACGGCGGAGATGAAGGAACAGGCACGGCAGCGCCGTCTGGAAAGGAGCAAGCACAATGGGTAACGTGAAAGTCATTCCGGCAACAAAAGAAAAGCACAGCAGAATGCCTCTGAACGAGCGCAAACGCAGGAAGGTCGCAGGCTATGCCCGTGTGTCCACGGACAGCGAGGAACAGCTTACTTCCTACGAAGCGCAGGTCGATTATTACACCAAATACATCCGCTCCAATGCCGACTGGGAGTTCGCCGGGGTCTATACGGACGAGGGCATTTCCGCTTTGAACACCAAGCACCGTGAGGGCTTCAATAATATGATAGAAGACGCTCTCGCCGGCAAGATTGACCTCATCATCACGAAGAGCGTCAGCAGATTTGCCCGGAACACCGTGGACAGCCTCTCCACCATCCGAAAGCTGAAGGAGAACGGCATCGAGGTCTATTTTGAAAAGGAGGCCATCTGGTCGTTTGATGGCAAAGGCGAACTGCTCCTCACCATCATGTCGAGCCTTGCCCAGGAAGAAAGTCGCTCCATTTCGGATAACGTGACTTGGGGACAGCGTAAACGCTTCGCTGACGGCAAGGTCAATATGGCGTTCAGTTCATTTCTCGGCTACCGCAGAGGTGAAGACGGAACGCCGGAGATCGTGCCGGAAGAAGCCGCCGTGGTAAAGACCATCTACAAAATGTTCCTTGACGGCAAGACGCTCAACGCCATCGCAAAGCACCTCACGGAGCAAGGCATTCCCACGCCGAGAAAGAAGAAGGTATGGCAGCCGACCACCGTGGAGAGCATTCTCACGAACGAGAAGTATAAAGGTGACGCCGTCCTTCAAAAGTCCTTTACCGTAGATTTTCTCAATAAAAAGATGAAGGTCAACGAAGGAGAAGTCCCGCAGTACTATGTGACCGACAGCCATCCGGGTATCATCGACAAACACGAATGGGACCTTACCCAGACGGAGATGGCAAAGCGCAAGGCAAAGGGCAAGCACCACAACAGCTTAAGTCCGTTCTCCTCGAAGATCATCTGCGGGGACTGCGGCGCATACTACGGCAGCAAGGTGTGGCACAGCACGGACAAGTACCGCCGTGTGATATGGCGGTGCAACGGGAAGTACAAGGGTGAGCGCAAATGCGGAACCTACCATTTATATGAAGAGGACATCAAGAAGCATTTCCTGTCTGCGGTCGGAAAACTGATGACAGACCGGGAACAGCTCCTCGATGACTGTGATACCATGCGAGAAACGCTCCTTGCCACCGCTGACGAGTTAGACCGTGAATGCGAAACGCTGACAGAGGAGATGGACACCGTTTCCGCTCTGACACAGAAGCTGATAGCCGAGAACGCATCCACGGCTATGAGCCAGGACGAGTATAACAGAAAGTATGACGATCTTGCCGAGCGGTTCGATACGGCAGAGAAACGTTGTGACGCTCTCAAGCGAAGGAAAATCACGCTTGCCTTTGAGGTTGATATGATCGAATGCTTCATGACGGAGATACGGCTGATGCCGGAACTGCCGACAGGCTTTAATGAGTCCCACTGGAACGCGCTCGTTGACCATGTGACCGTGTACGCCGATGACAGGATGGTGTTCTCCTTCAAAAACAGCAGCGAGATTACCGAACAGTTTTGATGCCCAAGAAAAGCAAAAAGGCTCGGAGCAGGGACGCTCCGGGTCTTTGTCATTGAAACGATTTGAAAGCTTGAAACGATAGGAAGTACGATTTTTCGATATTATGTTTGATATCGCCTACGAAAGTTTTTCCGGCAGACCCCCGGGATAAGGCTTTGCACCCTGTGCCTTGTAAGCCGTTGATATACAAAGGGTTTTACGGCATAAAAAACGATACGGTAATCGACACTATCGTATCAATTACCGTATCAGTTATGGTTGCGGGGGGAGGACTTGAACCTCCGACCTCCGGGTTATGAGCCCGACGAGCTACCAACTGCTCTACCCCGCGACATCATGTTAAGTTGTGGTACCGGAGACCGGACTCGAACCGGTACAGTATTACTACCGGGGGATTTTAAGTCCCCTGCGTCTACCAATTCCGCCACTCCGGCAAATCGCCTGGTAAAAAATGGCTCCGAGGGTGGGGCTCGAACCCACAACCTACCGGTTAACAGCCGGTTGCTCTGCCATTGAGCTACCTCGGAACATTGATAATACTTATTGCGACCTGTTTAGTGTACTACGGTGAGGCAAATTTGTCAACACTAATTTGCCTCGTCCGCAATATTATTACTTACAATTTCAATCTTTTTTAGATATTTGTTGGCACCTTCTTCATCACCGATGGCCTTGTAGAGATTTACCAGCTCTACCATGACATCTGTATTAGATGGAGAGTATACCAATGCCTGTTTGTATCTGTCTATTGCTGCCTGTGTATTACCAAGAGCTGACTCTGCCATGCCGAGGTAGTAGTACAGTGGCCACCACTGGCTATAGCTACCCTCTGTGTATGGCTCGAGTATTGACTTACCTCCCTGGTAGTCTCCGCTCATGACTCTGTTGCATCCTTGCTCGATGATTACAGGCTCATTGAGAAGACCAAGATGTTCATCGATGTCCTCTGTGAGTTCATCTTCTGTTTCGTGAAGCTTCTTGAAAGTCTCCCATGTGATCTGTGCCTTGGTGTAGAGTCCGAGGTTAAGGTATGCGTAACCAAGGAAGTAGTAGCCCATATCGAAGTCTGGGTGGAGCATTGTTAGGAGCTCGAATGACTCCATAGACTCGGCCTTGAAGTTGCCGATGTACTCCTCTGCCATCTTGGCATTCTCACCTACTTCTTCTACGCTCTCTTCTGCTTCTCTCTCATATGCTTCCTTGCAGGCTCTTGCATAAAGGAAGAGTGCTGTGAGCGACTTGGGATCAATAGCAAGTGCAGCTCTAAAGAACATGCAGGCTATTTCGAAATCCTGTGCGTCTGCAGCCTTAGCTCCCTCTGAAATGAGTACCTTGGATGCGTCCTCTCCGCATATGTATTTGATGTACTCGAGGTACTTGTCTGCGTATGGATAGTTCGCATCTCCGCCAATTACCCTTGCCATGTTGAGCGCGATGGATAGAGTTGACAGCTCTCCATCTTCTCCTGGATTAACAGGCACAGGAACACCGCCGATGATATCCTTAACGCCAGCCTTCTCAAGATATGCATCTGAGAGCTCATCGAAAAGCATGCCCATATTGAGCATGCTGAGGTATTTACTTATTCTATCTTCTGTCTTAGTCGTCAAGATCCCAACCCTTTCTTTCGAATGCCAGCACCTGATCAGCAGTCATGTTCATAGACATGTCCCTTTTCATCGTTTCCTCGAGTGCCTTAATTCTCTTGATATTGTCCAATTCATTGTACAGTATGACAGCAAATCTATACAGTACCCTGTACCGGTCTTCCTTGTTCTTCAATCTGCTTTCGAGATGATAGTTGTATATGAACTCACTCAGGCTGAAGAATAGGTCAAAAGGCTTTAAAGCTGTATCGTTCAATACGTGAGGTATAGTTAGTCTGAAGTGCTCGTTAATGTATGTCTTAACTACCTTGGCCATCGACTGTATCTTTATTATTTCCAGTCCAGATATCTGGGATGTTGCCAAAACATCGTATGGTGGATGCTTGGTAAAAACACATCCGTACTTGCTGGCGTCTTCTCTCAGATGACAGCCTCTTGGTACTCTTGCTGTTTCTATTATTATGGATTTACCATATCCCAGTCCGTATACCTTGTTGAATGTATTAGCAAAGTCACCCATCGTCTCCATAGGTAAGCCTGCCTTAATCTTCAGTCTGACATTGATTCTGCTATTTCTCATCAGCTTGGAAACATTGTTCATCAGCTGATAATCATCGGATTCTCTACCTATTGCCTTCAGTGTATCAGGTTTGACTGTATCGATATCTACGTTGAAGGTTAACAGTCCCGGTCTTGCCTCTTCGAGAAGTCTAACGAGTTCCTCATTAATATTCTCTCCATCGAGGTCCATCTCGAATGTTGTCTTGTTGTTATCGTTGAAGATGATGTGCTCGATAATTCTGTATGCTCTATCTGCGTCGAAGTTGAACCATCTATCCAGGAATACTACCTTGCCGACGTTCTTGATTATCAGATATCTTACCTCGGTGCACACCCTTCCTACCGGCAGAGATCTTACCCTTACGTCAGGCAGGAACTGCTGGAATATGGATCTATCCGAAGTGCCTCTAATTGTCTCATAGTAGATAGTATCGCCCTCTCTTACGTTGACTTTGTCGTAGATGAATGGCATCTTCTCGAGGTCCACTGACTCAGCATAAGGATTGATATATATCTCGTCTCCTCTGCGATATGCTAGGCCCTCGATATCTTCATAGTCGTTTTCATCGATCAACATGCATCTGATGAAGTTATAAAATATAGCCTCACCTTCGCCTCTAATAACGTAATCTACATATGGGTTGTCTGTCATGTACTGGCGAGTATCGAAGGATACCTCCATACCACCGACGATGATAATAGTTGAAGATACCTGCTTGATCATCTCACAGATGTGATTAATTCTTACCTCATTGAATTGATCGCAGTGGAAATAAACCGCAGCATATCTCTCACGAATAATGTGAACATAGATATCGTAGTCGGTATCACTTGGGTCAAATCTGCGCAAACGTGCATCGATAGGTGTATCCTCAATGATAGTGTACAGATTGTTGAGGATCAGATCTGTTGTCCTATTCTCTGTTCTGATGGTCGAAAGAAGTAACTTCATCTGTATCTCCTACATTCTTTCTGGTGCCTTGATACCAAGGATTGCCAGACAGTTTGCAATTACATTCTTACTAGCAAGAACCAATGACAGTTTGGCACGCTTCTCGTCTACATTGTCTACGAGAATATGCTCGTCATGATAGAACTTGTTGAAAGACTGTGCGATGTCAACTAGGTGACGTGTGAGAATTGATGGCTCATACTTGTCTGCCGCATCGACGATTACCTGAGGTACTCTGTATAACAGCTTAACCAGGCTGTAAGCGCTGTCGCTATTTAGATAGCTGTAGTCGCACTTACCTGCCTTGATTGCCTTAATGTCCTCATCATCAGCATTGCGCAGTACGCTGCATGCTCTAGCGTGAGTGTACTGAACGTATGGACCAGTCTCACCATCAAAATTAAGAACCTTGTCCCATGAGAATACATAGTCCTTAATTCTATTGTTAGAGAGCTCCTGGAAGATAACAGCACCAATACCTACTTCCTTGGCAATTCTGTCAAGTTCAGCATTGTCTGGATTCTTCTCCTTCATGATCTCTCTTGTCTTATCTACTGCGTTATTAAGAACGTCTTCCAGGAATACAACATTGCCCTTACGAGTTGACAATGTAGCACCGCCTTCGAGGCTGACCAGACCAAATGGTACGTGGATGCAATCCTTCTCCCACTCGTATCCCATCAGCTCGAGCACCTTTCTCCACTGCTTGAAGTGGAGGTTCTGCTGTGATGCAACAACATAGATGCATTTGTAGAAGTCGTAGTAATTCTTTCTGTAAATAGCCGCAGCAATATCTCTTGTAGCGTAGAGGGATGATCCGTCTGACTTAAGGATTACTGCAGGTGTCATATCGTATGGCTCGAGGTCAACGATGTGTGCTCCCTGTGACTCAACGAGGAGTCCCTTCTCGCGGAGCTCGTCAACTACTGCAGGCATCTTGTCTGAATAGAAGCTCTCGCCTGCATATGAATCGAATGTGATGCCGAGCATATCGTATACTCTCTTGAACTCAGCCATGCTGTACTCTCTGAACTTCTTCCAGAGTGCTACTTCCTCTTCTGCACCAGCTTCGAGTTTGGCAAAAGTCTCTCTTGCCTCGTCGTCCAGCTCAGGATGATCCTCTACCTCAACGTGGAACTTAGTGTAGTAGCTAAGCAGTGATTTGATAGGATTTTCCTTCAGCTCTTCCTCGCTACCCCACTTCCTGTAGGCAACAATCATCTTACCGAACTGTGTACCGTAATCTCCGAGATAGTTGATTCTGATTGCATCATAACCAATCTCCTTGTAGAGATTGTAGATAGCATTACCAATAACGGTACTTCTAATATGTCCGATGTGGAAAGGCTTGGCAATATTAGGTGATGAATACTCAACAATTACCTTCTTGCCCTCGCCTACATTGCTCTTGCCATAATCGTCTGCGAGCTCGATAACCTCATTAACTACCTCACCTGCAAAGTGAGCTCTATTGATAAAGAAGTTAACATAGGCATTAACCTGCTCTACCTTGTCAAAGCAGTCGTTGTCTCCTACCTTGGCTGCGATGTCTGCTGCAATCATCTGTGGTGCCTTGTGCATAGTCTTAGCGAACTTGAAACAAGGCAAAGCGAAATCTCCCATAGCCTCATCAGCTGGGATTTCTATCATGTCCCTTAGCTCATCCATTGTGAGTCCAAGGGCTTCATCATAAATGCTATTAGCAATTATATCTTTATAATCGATCATCTGTAATTCTGCATCCTTTACTTAATACCGAATACTTCCTTGAAGTTCTTCTCGTTAGCAATCTTGAAATCTGGGGAATACTTGAATCCCTCAGCTCCGTGCCATCCGCCTGTTGTCAGGTACTGGAAATCGTCGAGCAGCAGCTCTGTGAATACTCCGTTACCTTCCTTGAGCTTGCCGGAGAATGTACCATCATAAATCTGGCCATATCCGCATGATGGGCTGTTGGACTTAAGGATTGCTCCCTCCATTTCTTCCTGAACTGTACCAACTTCCAGTCTTGCAGCCTTGAGTGACCAGCTAGCTCCTGAGAAGAAATCTGCTGTAAGATCCTTACCGGACTTATCTACAACCTTGAAATTTTCAACACTGTTGTCTACGATTTCTGCAGGATCTCGTGGAGAGTCAAGCCATGCAGCTTCTTCTGGGCATACACATACATATGAATGTGTCTTGCAGAATTCAACTACGTCTGCATTGTAGTTGTTACCACCATCATACTTGCAGTTATCTCCAAGAAGGCATCTACTAACGATATACATATTACTAACTCCTTTATTACTTACGTGCTATTAATTCTACTATTGTGCATCCGTCACCACCGTCATTGTATGGTGCTGACTTGAATGATTTGACGTGCTTGTTTCTCTTGAGCGCCTGTCTCAGGCCATCTCTCAGGATGCCCTCTCCTCTGCCATGAATAACATGAACGGACTTCAATCCTGCGAGGAATGCATCGTCAATATATTTGAGCATGAGGTCTGTTGCCTCATCCAGGTTCTTACCTATCAGGTTGATCTCCGTCTTAATCGTCTTGGTCTTGCCGAACGAGAGCTCGCCGTATTTCTTGCGGTTCTTGTCCTTGTTGCCGGCCTCTTCAGACTCAATAAGAATGAGGTCCTTGATGTTCGCCTTGGTCTTAAGAGACCCAACCTTAATTGTAAGATTTCCGCGAGCATCTGGCAAGGTCTCAACCTCACCATTTTGATCTAATTTGAGATATTTGATGCGAGTTCCTATCTCAAGCATCTCAGGGCTTGGCGTCTTGCCAGTCTGCTTGGTAACAGGTGCTGCAGACTGCTGGGTGACGTAGTCACCCTCAGCCTCTCGGAGTCTTCTCCTCGAGTCTGCCACGCCGCCAGCCACATGACCCTCATTGAACGTCGCATTCTTCCTATTGGCAATACTCCTCAGGTCCTCGCTGATATCGTCGATGGTATCCTGAGCGTTACGAATCATCTGTCTAGCCTGATTCCTTGCGTCCTCTATCAGCTTGGCTGCCTCGGCTCTTGCCTTAGCGAGCTCGTCCTCTGCCTTAGCTACTCTAGCATCGGCATCGGTCTTGGCAGCTCTTGCCTCGGCGAGTGCTGCCTCAGTCTTGACCTTGTCCTCCTCGACTCTAGTAACAGCCTCCTCAAAGCTCAGCTGATTGTCTCCCATCAGTTCTGTTGCTCTTGCAATGATGTTCTCATCGAGGCCAAGCTTTCTGGATATCTCGAAGGCATTGGACTTGCCAGGAAGTCCTACTCTTAATTTATATGTAGGAGACAATGTCTCAACATTAAACTCCATACTTGCGTTCTCAACACCCTCTGTTGAGAGTGCGTATTTCTTGAGCTCTGTATAGTGAGTTGTTGCTACAACGAGAGCTCCCTGCTCTCTCAGTCTCTCCAGCTCTGCAATACCCAGCGCTGCTCCCTCAGATGGATCGGTTCCAGATCCCAGCTCATCCAGCAGCACCAGACAATTGTTACCAGCTCTTGAGAATATCTCAACTATATTCTTCATATGAGATGAGAATGTCGACAAACTCTGCTCAATGCTCTGCTCATCACCGATGTCTGCGAATATCTCCTCAAGGACAGGTATTAATGAGGTCTCGTCCGCCGGGATGTGTAGACCGCTCTGTGCCATCAGGCACAGCAATCCTATAGTCTTAAGAGTTACTGTCTTACCGCCCGTGTTAGGTCCGGTAATCAGCAAAGTCGTCCAGTCCTTGCCCAGCTCTATATCTGTTGGAACTACCTTGTCCATCGGAATCAGCGGATGTCTACCACATACTATGCTCATCTCGCCGTTCTCGGTAAGTCCAGGGCATCTCGCGTCCATCATTACGGATAACTTGCCCTTGGCATTGATAAAGTCGAGTTCTACCAGTAGCTTCTGGTTGTTCTCTATCTCATTGTTGTGCTCAGCTATACGGCTAGTGAAGAGTTCGAGTATTCTTGTGATCTCGGCCTCCTCATCAACTGCCAGCTGCCTTAGCTCGTTGTTCAGGTTAACTACAGCCTGCGGTTCAACGAACAGCGTCGCACCTGTTGATGACTGATCATGTACCATGCCCGGATACATGCTAGCGTATTCCTTCTTAACAGGAATTACGTATCTGCCATTACGCATGGTGACGATCGCATCCTGAAGATGGGTCTTGGCAGAATTGGTGCTGACCATCTTCTGAAGACGCGACTTGATCATCTCATTCTTGTTACGAATGTCGCGTCTTATATCTCTCAGAGTCGGACTGGCATTGTCAGCCATCTCATCCTCTGAGAGAATGCTGCGATCGATGTCGCTCTCCAGGGCAGGAATAGCAACCAAGAGACTTGCTATCTCTGGCAGGAGGTGCAGTCCATCAGGCATCTCACCACTCAGGAAATTCTTCGCTTCTCTTGCTATCTGCAGGCTGCGCTTGATCATCAGGATCTCTCGCATGCTAAGGCATCTGCCCTTTCTTGCCATGCCGAGAAGGCCAGTTATATCTCCCATCTCGCCTACAGGAATGCTTCCCTTATACAGAATAACGGAAACTGCCTCAGTAGTTTCCGTTAATGCATCCTGCACCATATGCTTGTTCGTCATAGGCTCGAGGGCTGCAATTCTCTCCTTAGCTAGAACTGAGCCAGCCTGTTCGGCAAGCAGGTTAGTTATTTTATTAAATTCCAGTAAACCGAGAATCTTAGAATTCATCTTCGAAGTTCAGTCTCTTCATTGATTTAATCTCGTTCTTGAGATTAACGTTCTCCATCTGGAGGTCAAAATATGCTGTCTCCATCTCAGAGAGCTTGTCCTGCATCATTCTATACTCTTCAGTGCTCTGAGCCTGCTTGTCTACCTCTGTAGTCATCTGACTCTTGAGATCAGCAATTTGTTTCTTGGCCTGTTCCCACAGTCCAATGTAATGCTTAACGTCGCTGTCCAGCTGATGATTCTCAGTCTGCAGCTTGAGCATCATGTCAGTATTGTCCATCAGCTTCTCTGCAATGTTCAGTGATGTGAGCACTGCTGTCTTATAGTTAGGATTGGCATTGATTGCTCTGCTAGTACGTCTCATCTCATCATCAACGAACTTAGCAATGTCTTTAATACGTTCAACGCTCTTCTCGCTGGACAGCACATAGCTGTTACCGCAAATGATTACGTCCGCTCTATTCTTCTCCATAACTTCTCCTTATGTTTTACTATTCTTACTGTCTTACTGCCTCATACATCAGTATTGCAGCTGATATAGCAGCATTCAGTGATTCTATCTCGCCCTTCATAGGAATGGTCACCCTTACATCGGCAAGAGCCAGCACCTCGTCTGAGACGCCATTGCCCTCATTGCCAATTACCAGAGCAATTCCATGCTTCAAGTCTTCCTCGTAATATGGCCTGCCACCATCAACTGTTGTTACGACACATCTCTTGCCCCAAGCAGTCATCTTCTCGCGAAGCTCTCTGGCATCATCTACCATAGCGAATGGTATGTCGAATATCATGCCAGCAGTTGACCTCAATACCTTGGGTGAATATACATCAGCTGTTCCTTTAACCAGTACTATTGCGCCATAACCAGTAGCTACTGCTGTTCTAATCATGGTGCCTATATTGCCTGGATCCTGGAGTCTATCCAGTACCAGCACATTAGCATCAGCTGGAAGATCTGTTATATCTTCAGGTTGTATATTCTTCTTGTCAATAACTGCGAGAATACCAACGCCATTGTCCGCATCGGTAATCTTGTTGAATATCTGTGCAGGAACTTCGCATACTGTAGCCGTTGCGTCTGCGGCTAATTGCTTAATCAATTCCCCACCGTCAAACTCATCAGATACCATCACGAATTCCGTTCTGATACCTCTCCTAATAGCCTCACCAACAAGATTGATGCCTTCAATGACGAATTTGTTCTCGGCATCCCTGTTCTTCTTGGTCTGCAGCTTTCTTACGAGCTTGATCCTGTTATTGTCTGAAGACTCTACTCTGACCAGCATGTCCTTGAATCTATGTATTACTTAAGAAAATCAGGAATATCGAACTGTGTTACTTCAGTTGCAGGTTCATCGCTAACGAGATCTGCGAAATTAACCTCATATCCAGTCATTCCACCTTCGAATTCAACCTCAGTTGTCTGGCTCTCCATTCTTGGAGCTACAGGTGTAGGCTCAATGTAAGTGCCGTTCATGCCAGTTGCGATACCACCGAAGTCAGTAGCGATAACTGTAACAGCAACCTTACCTGTCATCTCTTCATCAACTGCAGCACCGAAGATGATGTTAGCATCTTCATCAGCGTCATTCTGAATTCTCTCAGCAATAGCATTGATCTCGAGCATTCCCATATCATATCCACCGGATACGTACAGCAGGATTGACTTAGCGCCCTTGATTGATGTTTCGAGGAGTGGGCTGTGAATAGCGCTATCAATAGCATCCTCAACCTTGCTCTCTCCAGTACCAACACCAACGCCCATGTGTGCGAGGCCTCTTCCTTCCATAACTGTCTTAACATCGGCAAAGTCGACGTTAACCAGTGCATACTGGGAAATAAGATCAGCAATACCCTGAACACCCTGTCTCAGGATATCGTCTGCCATAGAGAACGCCTCAAGCATAGAAGTAGTCTTCTCACTTGAGTCGATAAGTCTATCGTTAGGAATAACAACAAGGGAGTCTACGAAATTGCTGAGGTACTGAATTCCCTTCTCAGCTCTTGAAGCTCTCTTCTTTCCTTCGAATGAAAATGGCTTGGTAACAACAGCCACTGTCAGTGCACCACAGTCCATAGCAGCCTTAGCAATAATAGGTGCAGCACCTGTTCCAGTACCGCCGCCCATTCCAGCTGTAACGAATACCATGTCGGAATCCTGAAGGTATGTAATAATCTCGTCGATTGATTCCTCAGCAGCTCTCTGGCCTACTTCAGGATCAGCGCCGGCACCTCTACCTCCGGATACTTTCTCACCGATCTGTATTTTAACTTCTGCCTTACATTTAGAAAGTGCCTGTCTATCAGTATTTACTGCGATAAAAGTAACGCCCTGAAGACCTTCATCAACCATTCTATTAACAGCGTTGCAGCCGCCGCCGCCTACGCCAACAACCTTAATAATGGCTGCATTTTCTTGTTCTGTAACGAAGTCATTCACAAATTCCATAATTTGAGACCTCCTCATAAATAGTTAGCAATATCATACCATACAAATAAAAATTTTGCACTAAAAAACTTAGTGCAAAATCTAATGCATTTTGTATTTTTTATTTAGCTAAACTGTAGGTAAATACGATACGTAACCCTCGTTACTGAAGGTTATCGTTCCTCTCTTGATGTTATCGTCGAAGAGCTTGTCGATAACACGATGCAACCTGTTGTTATCCATCGTTGTCATCAGCTGTTTGTATGTACCTTTACATACCAGTGAATCGTATATATATGCGAGTATGTACATGTTGCTCATATCGAGTTTGACATAGTACAAGTCCTTCTCGCGAGCCTTTTTGAGTATTGCTAGGGTCTGGTCGAGCAGCTCTGCATCCTTGACTCCAAGCGTCTCTCCCACCGCCATCTTTCTTACGATTACTCCTTCAATTAGAGTTAATTTAGGTGTTGTCTTAGTTCTTCGTAAGAGCATTCCCTCATCGTCAATAATCAGGTAATCCTTGTCGTACTTGATTGCACCCATCTGAGTTCTTTCCTCAACAGTAATAACAAGAGTTGATGGGAAATGTCTAGATACCTTGGCTTTCCTGATGTATGGGTTCTCTTCCAGATAATTGACAATGTTCTTCTTGTCCGGATGATAGATCAGGTTATTGCCCGGTGTTGCATGAGCCATATTAATAATCTCATCTGCTGTGAAGTATGAGTTGCCTCTTACGTCAATATAATCAACCGTAAAGAAATTGGAGAACGAGAAGACAATCAGCAGAATTCCCAGCACAATAACACCCAGCAGGATCTTTCTTCTGGTCCTAGCCTGTTGTTTCTTTCTCAGTGCTTCCTGCTTGCGCTGCATTATTCTGGCTCTTATCTCATCAGTATCAGTGTCCTGTGGACCCAGTCCATAAGATACCGGCTGAGCTGGCCTAGCTTGCTGCTTGGCAGGTTCAGGTCTAGCAGATTCAATTGGTTCGAATTCTACTTTGCCGTTTCCCATTTACTTGTATGTCTCCATGATGGTGTTATAGATAATGTTCGCTGCCTCAGTTGGAGCTAATTTGCTACTTGCAGCTTCCATTTCCTTGATCTTATCTCTATTGCCATCCAGCTTGATTACTTCATCAAGGACTGTCTTGGCAGTTTCTTCATTCTCTCTAACTATGATCGCACCGCCGTTATCGCTAACAGCCTTGGCATTATAGTACTGATGGTCTGCTGTTACATTAGGTGAAGGTACGAATATTGCAGCCTTGCCTGCCATTGTCACTTCTGCAACTGACAGCGCTCCTGATCTGCTGACCAGAAGATCACTTGCAGACATCACCTCAGGCATATTGCTAATGTACGGATTAACCCTTACATTGTCAAATTTGTCCAGTCCTTCATCAGCAAGTTTGGTTGTTACTTCATCATAGTATTCTCTACCGGTTCCGAAGAGGATGGTATATCCCTCCTTGCCACCGTATTCCTTGATGAGTTCGATTCCTATATCGTTAGTAGTCTCTGATCCCAGGCTACCTCCAAATACAGTAATTACAAGGTCTGTATCGGAGATGTTCTGAGCCTTCCTATCAGCAGACTTATCTCTTCCCATGAAATCCTTGCGCACCGGATTGCCGCTATATACCACCGTTGCGTCTTCCTTGAAATACTGTCTAGCACTCTCAAATCCCAGGAAGACTCTTCTTGCCTTGTTAGCAAATGATCTATTGCTGACACCAGGGAATCCGTTCTGTTCATGCATATAGAACGGTATCTTGAGAGAGATAGCCGCAAGAACTACAGGTACGCTGACAAAGCTACCCGTACTTACAACAACATCAGGCTGGAATTCTTTCATGATCTTCTTGGCCTGTCTTGCTCCCTTGCTAGTTACGTGAAGCGTCTTGACCAATCTAGCGATGTTGTCTCTTCTTAGCCAATCCGCCTCAATAATCTTTAAGTCGTAGCCAGCATTAGGAACTATGGTAGTCTCAAGGCCCCACTGATGTCCGAGATAGATAACCTCAGAATTAGGATCCATCTCCTTGAATTTATCTCCTATTGCCAGAGCAGGATAGATGTGGCCACCTGTGCATCCGCCTGTAAGTATTACTTTCATCGTCTAGCCTTCTCCCTCCTGCTATTTCTTGATACATTAAGCGATATTCCTATTGCAGCCATGAAAGACCACATGGATGAACCTCCGTAACTGATGAACGGAAGTGTAATTCCAGTTGCAGGCATCGAAGCCGTTACAACCGCAACATTTATAATTACTTGCAATCCCAGCATTACTGCAACGCCGGTAGCAAGATAGAATCCCAGTCTATCGGTAGCCTGAAGTGCGATAACAATCAGTCTGTACAGCAGTATCAGATAAGCTATCATCAGCAGCAGGAATCCGATATATCCCAGTTCCTCGCCTATTATCGCAAGTATGAAGTCGTTCTGTGGTTCAGGCAGATACAGATTCTTAGCGATACTCTTGCCAAAACCAAGTCCGTGTACGCCACCGTTACCGAGTGCGATGACAGACTGTGATACCTGATAGCCTTCGCCCTGTGCGTCAGCAAAAGGATCTATCCAGTTAGTCAATCTCGAATACCAGTGTGTGTTCTTCATGAATGTCAGAATCATAAAGGTTCCTATTCCAGCCGCAGCAATTATTGCTCCAATCCACTTGTATGACAGACCTGCAACAAACATGATTCCAAACATGATTGCGCATACAACGATTGCCGTTGAGAGGTTAGGCTGCTTAACGATAAGTGCGAAGTGCGCTAGCATTATTCCGAACAGCGTTAAGAGTCCCTTGCCCTCTATATTTTCAGGTTTGTTAGCCAGATATACCGAAGTAAAAACAATCATGAAGAGTTTGGACAGCTCCGATGGTGTGATTCTTGCACTACCATATCCCAGCCATCTCCTTCCTCCGTTGACTTCAATACCGATAAGCAGTACCAATACCAAGAGAACGATACTAATAATCGCAAGCGCATTGGCCCAGCGATAGTACTTGTGGTAGTTGAAATTAGAAACGAAAATCATGATAACCAGACCCGAAATAACCCATACTGACTGTCTTATCAAGAAGTACAGTGGATTAGGATCTGTGGAATTGACAGTTGAATAATAGCCTGCGCTGAATACCATCGCAATGCCGAATATTGACAAAACCAGCACCATTACCAGCACAGTTCTATCATAGTCGCCGAAGAAATGGCCCACCTCAGCAAGGAGACCGTCCCTATTGGACTGTCTCTTCATCTTGCGCGCTTCCTTCTTAGCTTCCTTCTGGCGCAGCTTTTCTTCTTTTTCAACAAGTCTGTCGATTCTTGACATTATTTTTCTAATTCCTTAACGCAGTCTTTAAAGTGTCTGCCTCTTACTTCGTAACTCTTATACATATCCCAGCTAGCGCAGGCAGGTGACAGCAATACGTTGTCCCCTTGCTCTGCCAGCTCATAGCACCTTTTAACAACTGATTCCATATCAGCTTCATTGTAAATGGCTGTAAATCCAGCCTCTCTAGCTGCCTTCTCGATGATAGGTGCGTCTCTGCCAAGGAGTACCAAGGCTTTGACAGGTCCTACCAGGTGGTTGGCCAGGTCAGTGAAATCCTGTGCCTTGCCGTCGCCCCCAGCAATAAGAATAATGTTCTTCTTGAGTGCCTTGATAGCGATGACGCTAGCATCTACGTTAGTGCCCTTGGAGTCATTATAATACTTGGCGCCATTAATTGTGCCACAGTACTCAATTCTGTGCTCAACTCCAGGGAAAGCCTTAATGACCTTAGTTATAGTTACCATATCGATTCCTGCGAAGTAGCAGATTGCTGCTGCTGCAAGAACGTTCTCAATATTGTGATCTCCGATGATTCTCAGCTCATCTGCCTCGCATATCTCCATAACAGTCTTGCCGTCAGCGAGCATCAGTTTGCCCGCATCGAGGTATGCTCCGAATTCAAGGATTTCCTTCCTGCTGAATGGAACCAGTCTCGCCTTACAGTCTGCAGCAAGTGCGTAGCAAGCCTTGTCATCGTAATTGATTACAAGATATTCATTCTCGGTCTGCTGTGCAAAAACATTAGCCTTGGCAGCTCCGTATGCCTCCATAGTGTGATGTCTGTTAAGATGATCCGGTGTCAGGTTGAGTACAGCGCTGACAACAGGTCTGAATTCCTTGACAGTCTCCAGCTGGAACGAACTTACCTCTGCTACCATCCAAGTCTTGCTATCTGATTCAATCGCTTCTGCTGCAACAGGATTACCGATGTTACCAACAACAGCTGTCTTCCTGCCAGATGCCTTGAATATCTCTCCTACTAGAGTTGTAGTTGTTGTCTTACCATTAGTTCCGGTAATAGCAACGTACTTACCCTCAGTAATTCTATATGCAAATTCCAGCTCGCTGATTACCTCTGCACCAGCCTCCTTGGCTGCGACTATGAAAGGTAATTCAACGGGAACTCCAGGACTCATTACCAGCATATCGAATGCCGACATATCCTCCGGAGTCTCTCCGAAATACATTCCTACATTGTGTGTCTTAAGCAGCTCAATCAAGCTGCTATCCATCTTATCAGCAGTAGCGCTATCCTGCACGCTAACCTTGGCACCAAGTCCTACGAGAACTGCCGTAGCAGCCTTGCCGGACTTGCCCATTCCTACCACGAGGACGGATTTATTCTTAAGGCTCTCTCTATACTCTATAGCGTTCATTGTATCTCCAATCTCTACGCAACTGAGATGCATGCGATGATGCAGCATACTAATGTGAATGCGCAGAAAGTAATTACTACCCTAACTTCTGACCATCCGCCAAGTTCAAAATGATGGTGGATTGGTGCCATGCGAAAGATTCTCTTGCCGCCCGTCTTCTTGAAATATGTTACCTGAATGATTACAGACAGTGCCTCAATTACGAAGAGCAGTCCTGCAATCGGTAATATCCAAGCCATACGTCCAACGATTGCAGTTGCTGACAGTACTCCGCCAAGTGCCATGGAGCCTGTATCTCCCATGAATATTCTTGCCGGATACTTGTTAAGCATCAGGAATCCGATGCAAGCTCCGAAGATAGCCTGTCCTGCAACATACATTGGTTCATTAGTCTCAGGAATCAGCGACATACCGATTACTGTAAATGCGAATCCTACGATTGCGCAGTTGCTGGTTGCAAGTCCATCAAGTCCGTCAGTAAGGTTGACAGCATTAGCCATTGCAACCTCTACAAAGACGATGAATGGAATGTACAGCCATCCAAAATCTACATAGGTCTTAGCAAATGGAATGAACACTTCAGTTCCTTCCTTGACCATCATGAATACTGCAAGAGCAACACCGAAAAGAATCTGCAATGCTAATTTCTGCTTGGGTGTAAGTCCCTCATTCTGCTTCTTAGCAATCTTGTTGTAGTCATCAATAAATCCGATAACTCCGAATGCCAGCATAGTAAGAATAATCGCAATCTTCTCAGCACCCAGGCTACCAGTCACAAATCCACTAACTAGGATCGCAACCGTAATACCTGCAACAATTGCAAGTCCTCCCATCGTAGGAGTACCAGCCTTGGAGAGATGCGCCTGTGGACCCTCTTCTCTAATGAACTGGCCAAACTGTTTCTTCTTGAGCATTGGTATCATGATGGTTGTGCCCCACATTGATACCAGGAATGCTGACAGCGCTATTATCGAAAACTTAAAACTATCCATATCTTCTCCGTGTGTCTATTTGTCGTTCTTTAAATTCTTAACAATTCTATTTAATCCCAATGAATTGGAGCCCTTTACGAGGAAGAGGTCTCCTTCCTCGATTATATCCTCTTCTAGCTTTTCCATCAGAGCATCGTATGTGTCATAGCTGACAACCTTGTCGATGCCGCCGACCTGTTTGATCTCATCAGCAAGTTCTGCTGCCAGTTCACCTATTGTTGCTACATAATCGATCTGGCAATTCGCTATATATCTTCCGACCTCTCTATGTATCTCAGCCGCATCGTCTCCCAGTTCTCCCATGGATCCGATGATAAGGCCTTTTCTCTTAGCTGGAGTATTCTTAACGATTTCGATTGCCGCCTTGAGAGCCTCAGGATTGGCATTGTAGCTGTCGTTAATGATGGTGTATTTGCCGCGATGAACATCCAATCTATCTGCAGCCATATCTATTTCTTTGATGGCTTCTAGCGCTTGCTCAATAGTGATGCCGTACAGTCCACCAATCGCAATCGCTTCAGCAGCGTTAAAGAGATTGTGTGCGCCTACTACAGGAATTACCATGTCGTATGACTTGCCATCGTGTACCAGAGTTGCTTCAACTCCATCCACGCCCATATCTTTAATATCTACGACCCTGTAATCGCAGGACTCCTTGTCGCCTACGGTCACAATATTGAAATCGCCCTTGCTATGTGCACGAATGCTCTCGATTGAGAGATTGTCAACGTTGTTGTTAACAACGAGAGTGTTGCTGCTATCCATCAATTCAGTGATGCGTAGCTTGGCTTCGAGCAGTTTCTCTCTTGATGACTCGAAGAACTCCATGTGCACCGAACCTACATTGGTGATAATCGCATTGTCCGGTTTGACCATTGCAACCAGAGCGCTCATGTCTCTTCCTTCACCAATGCCGACCTCAGTAATAACGATCTCGTCATCCTCATGGTAGCTGTTGAAAATTGTCAGAGGAATGCCTGTATCGCTGTTGTAATTGCCCAAGTTCTTGCCGGTTCTATACTTGCTAGACAGTATTCTATACAGGAATTCCTTAGTAGTTGTCTTGCCGCAGCTGCCTGTAATTGCAACCCTCTTGACGTCCTTCCAATCATTCATATACTGTTCGGCAAGGTCTCCAAGAGCAATCATTGTATCCTTAACCAAGATTACGTTCATATCGCCATATTCAGCCATACGATGTGCCCAGTCCTCGTCGGAGACAACTACGTTGTGGCAACCCTTCTCTCTTACGTCAGGAAGGAATGTATGCGCATCAACTCTAGCTCCAATAAGGCAGAAGAAGAGACAATTGTCCCCTATTCTTCTGTTATCAATCTCGACCATTGATATGCCATCATATTCTCCGCCATTAGCGCTTGCAACTATCGTGCCGCCTGTAGCTCTAGCTATGTAATCCAGATTAAGTGTTCTCATTGTAATCCTGCCTCTAATCGCTATATAGATATACTACAGTGTTTTTCTCAACCTTGCTACCTGCCTTAGGATACTGATCCTGAACAACGAAAGATTTCTCTCCACTGCTCTCAGGTACAAAGGTGTATTTCAGTTTGTTCTTCTTCAGCAGATCTACCGCCTTTTCGCTATCCATTCCTGCTACCCTAGGAATCTTGATCTTGTTCTTCTTAGCAGCAGCCGCTTCCTTATCTGTGTACTCACGCTCTACGCCGAGGTACATCAGCGATTTCTCCATTATTGATTTGACGATAGGACCTGCGGACATATTACCGTATTCAGTCTTAGTTGGCTTGTGAACGATTACCAGCATTGAGATCTGAGGGTCGTCCATTGGTGCCATTGCGATGAATGAGCAGTCTGTCGCCTCAGAGTATCCACCATTAGCTGCGATATTCGCTGTACCAGTCTTACCGCCTACTCTGTATCCTGCTACATATGCCTCATCGCCGCCTGCATCGGATACATAGTATTCCATGATTTCTTTCATCTGCTCAGCTGTCTCTTCCGAAACAACCTGTCTGATCTTCTGATCCGGTATCTCCTCGATTGTCTTGCCATCGTTATCGATAATCTTCTGAACAATGCTAGGCTTCATCAGGACTCCGCCGTTGCCAAAACTATTAACAGCGCACAGTACCTGAATTGGTGTAACCGCGATTCCCTGTCCATATCCTGTTGTAGCAAGGTCTACGTTTCCCAGTCCCTCAGCATCCTTAACGATAGAATTAGTTTCACCCGGTAGGTCTATTCCTGTCTGATCATTAAATCCGAAAAGGTCGATGTAGTTATAGAAGGTATCAGCTCCCATATTCAGTGCAACCCTTGCAAGTGCTGCGTTACATGAATTACCAACCGCTTCCTTGAGTGTCTGTGTTCCATGGTGAGCCAGGCAGTGCAGGCTGGTTGTATCTACCTTGATAGCACCGTTGCAACCGTATGTTGAATTCATGGTCGAGTGGCCTGTCTCAAGAGCTGCAGCTGCTGCTATCAGCTTGAATGTAGAACCAGGCTCATAAATACTACTTATCTGTTCAACAGTCCACATTCTGCTCAGATACTCGGACTGTTTCTTGTCGCTCATCTTCTTGAACTTCTTGTATTCATTATCATCCGAAGGTCTCGTTGACTTGTTAGGGTCATACTCAGGTGTCTGTGCAAGAGCCAGGACGCGTGATGTCTTAGGATCCATTACTATGCAGGAAATGCTGGAGGCTCCAGTTCTTTTCATTCCATCTGCAAGTGCATCTTCAACATAGTGCTGAATAACGGAATCGATTGAAGTTACGATGTTATATCCGTCCTGCGCCTGATAATACTTGGCATTGCCGTTAGCAAGAGTATTGCCCTGGTTATCTGTTGTCTTTACAGTTCTTCCCTTAACTCCAGCAAGAACTGAATTGTACTCATACTCGAGTCCTGTTCTTCCTGTATTCTCTGAGTTAACTCCACCGAGCAACTGTGCAGCAAACGCACCGTTAGGATAGTATCTCGCAACGTTGGTCTTGACGTAAACTGAGCTACCCCACAGTTTGATTGCTTTGTCCACTTCCTCCTTGGATAGTCCCTCTGCAATCAGGACGATGTTGTCATCGCCTTCAAGCCTCTTAATGATGTCTTTTCTATCTTCGCCAGTAATCTCAACGAGTTTGTTTACAGTCGCTTCCTTCTGGATGCCTGTCAGATTCTCGGTCTTGTAGAGTTCATGCGAATAACCATAGAGCTCATACTCTGTAACTGTCTCAGCAAGGGTATTCATTCTGGAGTCATAGATGGTGCCTCTAACAGCGTCAATCTCTGTATCGACTTTCTGCATCTGAATTGCCATCTCCTTGAGGTCAGATGACTTAACAATCTGCCAGTAGCCCATCCTAAGTATCAAGAGAACAATCAGAAATACAAGAACCAGAAAGCCCGTAATCAGTCTTGTTCTATTGTTGCTGATTACGCCGTGTTCCTTCATTGGTTCCTTGGGCATTATTTCGATGTCAAAGGAGCCAAAATCCTCGTATTTGTCATTCTGTTTGAATTCTTTCTTGAATAGTTTCAAATATTGCCTCTTTTTAGTAAAAAAGCCACCAATCCGCTCGGGACAGTGGCTGATTAATTGCTAAGAATTGTTTAGTTGTATGCTTCTTTTCTGATAGTTGCAGCTAAGTTATCGCCCATATCCTCATCTTCGTGAATTGTTATGCAATTATCCGAAGTTGGATATACCATTCCGTACTTCTGTCTTGCAGTCTTCTCAATCTTGGTAACCTTAGTTTCCTCGACGATCTGGCTATCCATGGAATCGATTTCAGCCTGAAGCATTGCATTTTCTTCCGCAAGAACGTTATTGGCATGCTGCAATGTAGCTGTGTAAGCCTGAAGGCCAATCAGCACGAATATTGCCAGCAGAGCTACTGCAATAATGCTGAAGAGACGCTTTCTGTTAATACCGCTTGCCTCATAGCTCTTAGCTGATTGTCTTGTCATTGTAGCAGTTCTTCCTGCTGTTCCTGCGTAAGATGTCATTTATTACTTCTCCAATAGTGTGTTTATAGTTTCTCAAGAACTCTCAGCTTGGCGCTTCTAGCTCTTGGATTAATAACTAATTCTTCCTCAGAAGGCTCTATAGGCTTTCTTGTAACCTTCTTGACGTCTGCGACCTTGCCACATACACATACCGGAAATTCCTTAGGACATGTGCATGGATTGAGTCTCTTGTCGAATGCGTTCTTAACTATCCTGTCTTCTAGTGAGTGGAAAGTTATTATCGCTATTCTTCCGCCCGGTGCTAGCAAATCGGGAAGCGTCTCGACTGCTTTTCTCAGATGATCAAGTTCTGCGTTAACCTCTATCCTGATTGCCTGGAATGTTCTCTTGGCAGGATGTGGACCCGTTCTTCTTGCCTTGGCAGGAATTGCAGCCTTGATAATCTCTACGAGCTGGCCTGTAGTTGCAATAGGTTCATCTGCTCTTGCATCTACGATGAACTTAGCAATTCTTGATGCCCAGTTCTCTTCTCCGTATTCCCTGATGATTCTTGTCAGTTCCTTCTCGGAGTAGTTGTTCACCACATCGTATGCAGTGAGTGCGTCGTCCTCGTTCATGCGCATGTCCATTGGAGCATCCTGCATATACGAGAATCCTCTCTCCGCTGTATCGAGCTGGAAGGAGGAGACACCAAGGTCCAGGAGTATTCCGTGGACCTTGCTGTCCGCCGAACTAGCTATCTCATCCACGTCACTGTAATTAGCGTGGATAAATTTCTTAGTACACTGATATGGCTTGAGCCTCTCCTCTGCTGCGCTTAGTGCTGCAGTGTCTCTGTCTACCGCTATGAGGGTTCCATTCTCGGAAAGTCTCTCGCATATCCCTGATGAATGTCCGCCGCCTCCGACGGTTCCATCTACGTATATTCCGTCAGCTCTAACATTCAGAGCTTCCATAACTTCGTCATACAAGACAGGTACGTGTTTGAATTCCATTTCTTCACCTTAGAGGTCGTACATGTCGAGCTTCTTAACGAATTCGTCATTATCCATCATGTTCTCGCCTTCAGGATCTCCGAGGACCTCTGCGCTCCAGATTTCGATCTTGTCCATGGAGCCCTTAGTAACCATATCCTTGGTGATTCCTGCATAAGCCTTCAGGTGCTGAGGAATCAGGATTCTTCCCTGCGCATCCAGATGGCACTCTTCAGTGTTGGAGAAGAACTCTCTGATGAACTTACGAACATCTCTGTCCGACTGCTTGAGAGCAGATATCTTCTCAACAAGAACTTCCCAGTCTTCCATCGAATAGATGTAAAGGCATTTGTCAAAGCCCCTTGTCAGCATGCACTTTCCGCCGAGTAAATCTCTGTACTTGGCAGGAATGATCATCCTGTTCTTGCTGTCTATTGAGTTTTGATAAGTTCCTGTGAACATCAACTTCTCCTTGTGAATTGGGGACATTTCCCCACCATTTTCATTGCTCCTCCATTTTACCCCACTTTACGTTATTTTTCAACGAAAACAAGCTATATTTTTCCACTTTCCTCCACTTTTTTATGTAAAGTACCCTTTGCCATCCACATTCCAGGCATAACAAAAAAGGAACCACAATATATTGTGGTTCCTCTAGTTACATGCACTATATTTAGGTTATATTACAAGGCCTCCATTGACTCCAATTACCTGTCCTGTGACGAAAGATGATTCATCAGAAGCAAGGAATTTCATAGCGTTGACAACATCATCAGTGCTACCTATGCGGCACAGTGGAGTGTCCTCCCTAATCGCATCAACAGCCTCTGGTTCAACTTCCTTGTTCATCTCCGTATCTATCATGCCAGGAGCTATTGAATTAACTCGGATTCCTGATGGTCCAACTTCTTTAGCTAGGGCTTTGGTCAGACCAATAACTCCAGCCTTGGCAGCCGAATATGCCACCTCACAGCTAGCACCCACCTGTCCCCACATGGAACTAATGGTAATGATGCTGCCCTTCTTGCGGCTGATCATCGATGGGAGTACATAGTTGATGCTATAGTAGACGCCGTTGAGGTTAGTATCTATCACTTCTTCCCAGCGTTCTTCACCTATATCTGTGAATAGATTGATGTCAGAAATTGCCGCATTGCATATCAAGACGTCAATGGTTCCCAGCACTTCAATAGCCTTGTCCACGGCCACCTTGACGGAGTTGCTGAATTTGACATCGCAGCGTACCGGCAGAGCGCCGGTCTCCTGTCTTAACGCGTCAGCTTCTCTCTCAGAACGAAAATATGTGAAGACTACCTTGTTATCCTTAGCGAACTGGCGAACCGCCTCTGCGCCAATGCCTCTGGAACCTCCAACAATAAGGATATTAGCCATATTATTCCTCGTTATTCTCCTTTAACTGCTTAGCTTCTGCCTTGGCTGCCTTGGTTGCTCTTCTTACTTCCATAGCAGTATTGATCTTGCTCTTGAGCACGAAGAATACAATCAAGATGATTACGATAACTGTCAGAGTCATGTACAGTCCAAAGTTAGCCGAAGCCTTGAACTTCTTCCATTTCATTCTCAGGAACAGGAATCCGCAGAATGCCAGCACTGCAATGACCAGGATAAGAATTAATTTAATCTTGCCCTCGCCCTTTTTCTCTCTTAATTTGCTCATATAGTCCTCCTATTGTCCAATGAATTCCCTCAGTATCGAATTGCGGGGAACTGCATCAATTGCATCTATAGTCTTAAAACAATTAGTAAAATCAATCAGTCTTCTTGCCTCTTCATATTCAGGCTCATCCTCTCCTATCTCCAGCAGGAGCGGCAATGCATAATACTTGAGGAGCGATGTCTCATATACAAGACTTGAATTGAATACCACATCAGCCATTGAGCTGTATGGGAATATATTGCCATTCTCTCCAGAACGTACTTTAGGCCAGTCATGCAGAGTCTGAGCTGCAGATCTGCCTCTAAAGTTATGGTCTCTTACCATTCTTCTGAAGAGTCTTGAGTCTGTTGTTGACAGCCTGTTATGTGCATCTATCGATATCCTTGTCAGCGGACTGATATATACCTTGAACTTGTCCTTGGCTGCTACAGTCTTGGTCAGTTCATCATTAAGGCTGTGTATGCCCTCAATAACTATAGTTTGGTCTGGGCTAGCCTTCGTAATTCTATTGCCGAATATCTTGTGGCCCTCTACAAATTCGAACTCTGGCACATCTACTTCTTCTCCAGCTAGTAGCGCGGCCATCTGAGTGTTGAACAGATCCAGGTCCAGCGCGTTAAGTCCTTCAAAATCAGGCTCTCCATCAGGTCCAATCGGCGTCTCACTTCTCTCCAGGAAGTAGTCATCCGTTCCCAGATAAATAGGCGCTACACCAGACAATTCCTTGATGCGCATGCATAGTTTCTTAGCAAATGTTGTCTTACCGCTAGAAGATGGCCCTGCGATTAGCACCAGTCTTCTTCCCTCCTCAACAGCAGTTCTTGCTATCTCAGCAATTTCCTTCTCCTGGAATTCTTCACTACCCTTGATGATAGCTCTAACCTCTTCATCAGACTTGTCGTTAAGATCTGCGAGGTAATCTATGTTGTATAGCTTTCTCATCCTCTTACTGTTAGCGAAAGCCTCATAGAGCTTGTCATCATCTCTATATTCCTGACAGCTATTAGGATGCAACATTGTTGGATTTCTCAGCAGCAAACCGTTCTTATAAGGTCTGATATCAAACACCTCATAATATCCCGTGGATGGCAACATATCGCTGTAGAAATAGTCCTTGTATCCATCGAGAGTATATACCAGCACCAGTTGTTCCGGATCTCCTGCAGCGAACAGTCTCGCCTTCTCGTCAAATCCTTGTTTGTTCCAGATATCAACAGCCTCAGAACACTTTACCCACTCATACTTGATAGGAAGGTCCTGTCTTACGATTGACTTCATCTTCTCTCTGATCTTGTCCACATCAAGTGAACCCAGAGGGCTGCCGTCTCTCTTATTGACGTACACGAAGAATCCCTGATTGAGCGAATTCGCTACGACTACCTCAGGATTGTTGTAAATATCCTTGATAGCCTTAATCAGGATCATTATTCCGCTATGCTGATATGCTTGTTCATCCTTGATGGATTTAATTTCAAACTTCATACAAATATTGTACACCATATCGTCAATATTAAGTGAGTTTTATTTGAAAAAATGTTATAATGTTAACGTATATAAATATAACCCAATGAAGGGAGGTAAATATGAAGCTTACTAAAGAACAGCAAGCCATCTTAGATGGTTCTCAAGGCGAGACTATGGCCAAAGTTCTGAAGACTCTCGTGATGTACGGTGATTGCTTCGGCGCACAGAAATTAGTGCCTATCACCAGCAACCTCGGACACACAGTAATTTCCTTCGGAATCGGCGTTATGAGTCCTGTCTATGACCTGTACGATGAGATTCTCAATGCGGGACTGGTTAGTAAACAGCAGTTCACTGCTGACCCTCTCCCACTAGACAAGAACGTTCCATCCAACCTCCTCCAGGACGTAGTATTCAAGTTCATGTACAAGGAACAGGAGCGCTACGAGAAGCAGCTGGAGAAGCTAGGATTATCGGATGCTGAGGCATACACATGCACCAACTATCTGCCTGAGGTTGGTAACACACCTAAGAAGGGTGACATCCTCTCATGGGCTGAGTCATCCGCAGTTGTATATGCCAACAGCGTAATTGGTGCCCGTTGCAACCGTAACTCCGGAATTATCGAGGTTATGGGCTCCGTTGCAGGTCTTGTTCCTGAATTTGGGTTCCTGACTGATGAGGGCCGTAAGGCTGACTTCGTGGTTGAGATCCAGACAAGCAAGAAACCTGAACCACAGCTCCTCGGTTCCGCTATCGGAATGAAGGTTCTTGACAAGGTTCCTTACATCAAGGGACTCGACAAGTGGATTGGAACTGAACTTAACGAGGATGCTATCGGATACCTCAAGGACTTTGGTGCAGCTACAGCTAGTAACGGTTCTGTTGGTCTCTACCACGTTGAAAACCTCACACCAGAGGCAGTAGAGTTCGGAGACAAACTCCTCAAGGACAAGGTTGAGACATACGTTATTACTGACGAAGAGCTCCAGCGCGTTCAGGACAACTACCCTGTTATCTGGAAGAATCCTGATGCCAAGGCCAAGCTCTGCTTTATGGGATGTCCTCACATGACTCTCAAGCAATTAAATGACAACACCGACAAGGTATGTCAGTTACTCAAGGATAAAGGCCTCCAGAAGGTCGTAATTCCTACTGTATGGACTGCTTCACCAGGAGTTATCAAAGAATTCAAGAAGACAAGAAAATACTGGGAGATGGTAAATGCAGGTATTATCCTGAGCTACATCTGCCCTCTCATGTATATGAATAATCCTCTGTGCAAAATCATGCCGGTTATCACATCATCCAACAAGCTGCGTACTTATACGACAGCTCGTTACTACAGAGAAGATCAGATCTTCGATATGATTACAGGAGGTGACAAGTAATGAAAGAGTTTAAAGGAAGAGTCGTATGTCCAGGAACAGCTGATGCTCCTGCACTGGTATCACACGGTGGATTCAACACTTTGGCAAGCTTTCAGTCAGCTCTAATGTTCGGAGACAAGAGCGTTAAATGTGGGGATCAGAACAACGCCGACATCTACAAGAAAGCAATGTACGGCACAGCACTCTGTCTGCCAGAGACAATTGGATCAACAACAGGCGGAATGATTCTCTATACAGCAGCCGCACTTGGCAAAGCCCCTGCTTGCATGCTCTTCTCCAAGCCTATCGATTCACTGGCTGCTTCTGGAGCTATCCTGGCTGCCAACTGGACTGATGCCAATATGCCTGTAATCGATTCTCTAGGGCAGGAATTCCTTGACTATGTCGAGGATGGAATGATCATTCATGTCTCTCAAAATGGTACAGTAAACGTTGAGAGTAATATCAATGAGTAGAAGTTATAGTAAGTGAGAACGGAGGAACAATTTTATGAAGAAACAATACGAACCTCTATTCACACCTTGGAAGATTGGAAACGTTGAGATTCCTAACAGAATCGTTCAGACTTCCATGGGTGGAACTTCCCTGTTCGGTTGGCTCGAGCCATGCCACTTCGACAAGGAAGCTGCTTACCACATTCTTAACCGTGCTCAGGAGCATGTAGGTCTCGTTTTACCAGGCATGCAGTGCGTTCGTGACACAATGGGTAAGCGCTGGTTATACCAGAACAAGAAGATGTTCAAAGACCTCGCTGAGTGGATGCCTGAATTCCATAAGACAGGCTCCAAGCTGTTCATCCAGCTGGCAGGCGGATTTGGACGTTCAATGGCTATCAACCAGATGATGGTAGATATGCTTGAGAAGAAAGCTTTCGGAGCTGTTGCTAAGCCATTCCTCGATGTTGAGTATTGCTGCGCAAGTGCTTCAGAGACTCCTAACAGATGGTATCCATCTCTCAACTCAAGACCTATGACAGTTGCTGAGATTCAGGAGATGGTAGAAGCCTTCGCTAAGACAGCTAAGATGTGCAAGGATGCAGGCGTTGACGGTGTAGAAATCCACGCCGTTCACGAAGGATATCTGCTCGACCAGTTCACAATTGCTAACATGAACTACAGAAATGACCAGTACGGCGGTTCATTCGAGAACAGATTCAGATTCCCTGTTGAAATCGTACAGGCAATCAAGCGTGAGTGCGGAGATGACTTCCCTGTTGCACTGAGATACTCCGTAGTATCCAAGACTAAGGGATTCCTCCAGGGCGCTGTTCCTGGCGAAGAATTCGAGGAATTTGGTCGTGATATGGAAGAATCCGAGAAGGCTATTAAGTACCTGGAGGATGCAGGTTACGACATGTTCGACTGCGACAACGGAACCTACGATTCCTGGTACTGGGCTCATCCACCTGCATATATGCCTGACAACTGCAACCTCGAAGATGTAGAACACATTAAGAACTTCACTTCCAAGCCAGTTGTTTGCGCAGGCAAGATGGATATCGTTAAGGCTGCTGAAGAAATTGCCAAGGGCAAAATTGACGCTCTCGGTATTGCTCGTCAGAACCTCGTTGACCCTGAGTGGGTTACTAAGATTCTTGAGGACAGAGAAGAAGAAATCAAGCCATGTATCAGATGTCACAATGCATGCTTCAGCTTCTCCAAGAGCAAGCATACAGCTAACACTCAGTCACTTGATGACTCGCTGCACCTTGCTCGTTGTGCTCTGACTCCATCAACAATGCAGCACAATAAGTACAAAATCGTTCCTACTAACAAGCCTAAGAACGTTGCAATCGTCGGTGCCGGTATCGGCGGTATCGAAGCAGCTCTCGTACTCAAGAAGCGTGGACACAATCCGGTTATCTTCGAGAAGAGCGAGCACCTCTTTGGTCTGTATAACACAGCAGCAGCTATGTCATTCAAGGTTGAAGATAAGAACCTGCTTAAGTGGTATGCAAGAGAAATCCAGAAATGGGATCTCGACATCAGACTCGGACAGGAAATCAAGGATATCAACTCACTGCTTAAGAGCTTTGATGATGTAATCGTATCCATCGGTTCTGTTGAGAAGAGTCTGCAGATTCCTGGATTCGAGAAGACTCTCACAATTACAGAGTTCCTGCTTGGAGAGAAGAAGTACGACAAGTTCGTACTCCTCGGCGGTGGTCAGTCATCATGCGAAATCGCATATGACAAGGTACTCGAGGGTGCACACCCAATTGTAGTTGAGGCTCTGGACGATCTGATTTCAGCACCGGGAACTTGCCTTGCTAATGCTTCATTCTTAAGAGAATATCTCCCATTCGCAGGAGTTCCAATTCACTTCAGAAGCGTTGTTTCCGAGGTTGGTAATGGTTACTGCATGGTCAAGAATCTTGACACAGGCGAAGTTCAGAAGGTTGAGTGCGAATGCGTAGTTAACGCAGTTGGTTACGCTCCTAATGACAGATTTGCTAGCATCAAGAACAGACACCTGCACCGTGTAGGTACATGTGTCGCTTGGGGCAACCTGCGTAACGTAATCTGGAGCGCATGGGATGTAGCAATGAAGATCTAAGCGGATACTAAATTTATAAGCAGTAGACAATTATGTCTACTGCTTTTTTATTAGGATGCTGTTTTCGCAACCACTGTCTTGAAAACGAATTTGACGCTTCCGTCCATTCCTGGTGCAAGCTGGGTAAATGTTCTATAGTTTCTTCCTGCATCGATGGTTGCTTTGAGCCCATCGGTCAGGCCTTTTAGTTCGTTGTTGTACATCTTAACGATTTCCTTAATGCCCTCTTCATACAGTCTATTCATTCCGTCAGCGAGTTCTTCCGAACCGCTATCCAGTTCACCAATTCCATCCGCCAGGAGTCCCGTCTGTGAGTTAAGGCTATCAAGTCCCGCAGCCAGCTGCGCAGCACCACCTATCAGTGAATCAAACTGTGATTCGTCTCCTATGCTACCGGATATTTTCTTAGTTCCAGCAATTAGAGAATTCATTCCATTGATTACTCCTGGATTGCTTTCGCTACCGTCACCATCAAATCCAACAAGCAATTTATCAATTCCTCCAATCATTGTTCCAGTACCGGTTTTAATTGACTGCGCTCCCTCACTAACCGAATTCTTAATTCCGCTGTTATATTGCTGTGAAGCTCCAATCGCTTTCTTAGCACCCTGGAGTGCTGATTTGGCTTCTTCAGGAAGTCCTTTCGTTTCAATTACAGCTTCTATTGCCTTTTCTGCTTGTCCCAGATATCCATTGCTAGTGTCCACTGCGCCGCTGACACCTGCATTCAAACTATCCGCACCTGTCGCTATCGATTCAAGGCCACCCTTGAGACTATCCTTGCTACCTGCAAGACCTCCTCTCAACTGCTCAAGCCCTCCCAGAACATTCTGCTGTCCTGTTGTAATTGTGTCAATTCCAGTCTTAAGGCTCCTTAGTTGTTTAGCTCCTTCACTTAATTGCTTGGCTCCTGCATTCAGTTGTCCTATGCCAGACTGTAGTGTTGGCACCTTAGCATTCAGCTGGCTGATGCCGCTATGCAGCTTGCTGCTTCCATCAACAAGCTGGAGAGAGCCATTTTTGAGTTCCTTGATTTGATCATCATAATCAAGATCACCCAGTGCACTGGTATCAATATCATCAGTTATATTACAAGATGCTATGCTCATGATATCAGTAATATCAAAGCAACTGGTATGTCCAGTTATCTCTATGGTATTGCCAAGGCCGGCATTAGCAACAGCATTTCGAAGTTTGTCACCTAACCTGTTAGTAAGTCCAGGTGCAGCGAGTCCTATTACTATAGTCTTCTCGCCATCGTCAACAACTTTGCCTTCACTAACCTTAATGTTATCGTATTTTTCATTCTCAACGAGCAATCCCGAGATAACAATGAACGGTATTACTCCTGCTTCTGAACTGCTGGAATATGTAATTCCAATCTTGAAATTTCCCTTCTTACCCTGTATTTCCTCACCGGTAAATTCTTCACCGTCCATGTAATACTTGAGGTTCATTTGTACTGGGACAGGTTTATCTGATTTGCCCTGATAGTAAATGTCATTGCCCTGTGCATCCCAAGTCAAGGATTTTCCATCCTGTTTGAATGATTCATCGCCTTTGACATTCTTTATATCTCTCAAGTCGCTTGCATCCTCTATATGCTCGGATTTGGATTTATTTATCAGAGTATCGCTGACAATTACGTTGTTCGCTATTCCATCCGAATCTGTGATTACATATACAGTTTCTTCCTTGGTTGCCTGAACTCCGGCAAATGCAAAACAAGGAGATCCTATCATGGATACCATTGTAACGAATGCCAGCGCTCCGGCAATGCCCTTATTTCTTTTATTCATAAACATGGTTTTCTACCTCCTTACACACTTTCATTCCCCTTGTAGTTCGAACGATCACAGGATCGAGCAGATACAGGAACGCAGGAAGAATGAAAATAACCACCAGCATACTTACTATTGCTCCGCGAGACATAAGACCTACCATCGAGCTAATGATGTCGAGATTGGAATACACCGCTACTCCTACTGTCGCTGCAAAGAATGACAAAGCACTTACCAATATAGATGGCGCGGAACTGCGGTGTGCAATAGTAATAGCATCTTTTCGTTGTCTTCCGGATATTCGTTCCTCTTTATACCGGGTTGTCATCAGTATTGCATAGTCAACGGTTGCTCCCAGCTGGATGGTTCCAATGCAGATGGAATCAATGAACGAGAGCACCCTGCCAGTGAAGAACGGTATTCCTAAGTTGATGAATATCGCCAGTTCTATACATCCTACCAGTATGAAAGGCAAGCTTATTGACTGTAATACCAATGCAATAATCAGGAATATTACTGCAACAGAGACAGCTGTTACAATGGCAAAGTCTCTATCAGTTATTGCAATTAGATCCTTGGTTCCAGGCGCCTCTCCAATCAGGAGTCCACCCTCGTCATAGGACTTTACTATCTTATTTAGCTCATCTATCTGATTGTTTACTTCATCGCTCGCAGTCGCATAGTCTGAGGTGATGAGCATGAAGCTATGATTATCGCTCTCTATCATACTGCTCAGCGATCCCGGCATTATTTCCTTAGGTACTGTTGGGCTCAGCACACTACCGACACCAAGAACCGCATTAACTCCATCTACCTTCTCGAGCCGATCTGTCATATCGCTTACATCTTTCTGTGACAAATTAGAATCAAGCAGCAGAATATGTGTAGATCGCATACCAAATTGCTCGCCCAATTTGTCATTAGCTACGGCAAACGGCAGAGTCTGAGGTACTCCCTCGTCCAATTTGTAATACACGTCTGTATTCAGATATCCATAAAATGCAGGAATGATCGCAATAACGAATACAATTACTGCAATCCATGGCTTTCTGATGATGTATTTTGCAGATTTGTCAAAATTAATGCCAATTGACTTGTGTCTTGTTCTGTCAATAAAGCGTTCGAACATGAGTATCATCGATGGCAATATAGTTACACTGCCGATCACTCCGAACAGGACCCCCTTAGCCATAACGATTCCCAGGTTCAACCCGAGAGTAAATGTCATAAAGCATAGCGCCAGAAAACCAGCTATTGTTGTAAGCGAACTGCCGGTAATTGATGCCATCGTTCTTGTAATGGCTTCCTCCATGGCCTGCTCACGCTCCAGTCCCAGGTCTCTTTGTTCCTCGTAACTATGCCACAGGAAAATTGAATAATCCATTGTTACTGCGAGCTGTAACACAGCAGCGATGGCAAATGTGATATATGACACATCGCCAAGTATAAAATTCGTTCCCATGTTATACATGATTGTCATCCCAATACCAATCATGAAGATGATGCCAATGGCGAACGAATCCATAAATATTGAGAGCAGTATCAGTGCTAGGATTACGGCAATTGCTACATACACTGGTTCTTCATGTTCGGCCAATTCCTTGAGGTCCAATACGAATGAACTCATGCCGCTAATATACGCCTGCTTACCGCAAATTTTGCGCATTTCCGCTAGACTGTTAAGAGTGGCTTCTTCAGATATTCTGGTCGAAAAGAATACTGCCATAAGCGTAGTGTTGCCGTCATTAAACGCATCCTTAAGTTCATCCGGTAGTATCTCTACAGGTGTAGATACATCGAACACAGTATCGTACCAGATAACATTGTCGACATTGTCAACTTTCTCTATCTTCTTTTTGAGCTTGGCAACATCTTTATACTCCATGTCGTCAACCATAATCATCGCGAAGGCGCCTTTTCCAAATTCGTCGGAAAAGATATGCTCGCCTTTAACCGAATCCATGCTATCTGGTAGGTATGTTAAGATGTCGTAATTTACTGGTGTGATGATGAATTCCAGTATTGTTGGAATCAGCAAGAGAAGGCCTATAATCATAATTAGCTTTCTCTTATTTACAACAAATTTTGCAAATTTAGGCATTAGATTCTCCTCTAGTTTTCCTTTAAATATCAATGCTTTGCGAATTGTACCTCAACATGACAATGAACACTACAGTCAAATAAATAAGGTTGTTCAAATATTGAACGAACCTTGACTTTTGTACATTTTTTGTATTTTGTGCATTGAATTGTCGAATAACAGATGATATATATTACAATAGATTAGAAGTGGAGGTCGGAACACTGTCGAACTTAACTAAGAACGCTCTCGCAGCATCCCTTATGAAGGCTCTCAGCGAGAAAAGCATAGATAGAATAACAATACAGGAACTTACAGATTACTGCGGACTTGCAAGAAATACTTTTTATTATCACTTCAAGGATGTTTATGATCTTCTCTCTTACATCTTCACAAGTGAAATGGAGACGCTTCGCATCAAATATACCGAAGAACGGAATTGGCAAGGCGGATTGGAGTATGGTCTAAAATACCTGTATGAACACAGGCTTGCAATTAAGAATATACAGGAATCCGGAAGTCTCGACCTGATAATAAGATATATCAACAGAATTGCATTTGAGCATGCAACTGCAATTGTTGAAAAAATCAGCAAGGAAGTCGAACACCATTTAGATAATTCCACGCGCGACTTCTTAGCTAGGTTTTATAAAGATGCGTTATTAGGCTCCTTGCTGGATTGGATAGCAACAGATATGGAAGATTCTCCCGAGGATCTTGCTGACTACTTCGATGCCATGTTTCATGGAACATTTGATTCAGCTATTACTACTGCTCAACGTATGCACGACAATGTCTAAATAGCTCCTTCTTGATAATCTCTACGATTCTATCGTTGATAGGTGTTGGAATCTTGCACTTTCTTCCCCATTCACATACAACGCCGTTGATAGCATCAACTTCGCATGGCTTACCCTTCTTGAGATCCTGCAGCATTGATGGCTCAATGAGTCTATGTTTCTTCATTGCGATTGGTAGCAGTGCTAATCCACTTGTCTCCTCGTATTTATGTGTATAGTAAAAGGGCTCTTATTGAGCCCTTTCGTTATAATATTTTTTCTTCTATAATGTCCAGTCTTCCTGCTTGGTGTGCAGTAACTCGTGTGACTTGTGTGAGAGTGGCTTCTCGAAGAACTCTTCGTAAATCTTAAGAACATCTGGGTTCTCGTGAGATCTTCTAAGAGGATTCTTCTTATCTATCTCATAGAGTCTTTCTTTTCTAACTCCAGCAAGTTCCTCGCCGTCCTTGATAGGCTGTCCGCCACCGCCTGCGCAGCCGCCTGGGCAAGCCATGATTTCGATGAAGTCATACTCAGCTCTGCCTGCGAGAACCTCTTCAATGAGTGCTCTTGCATTAGCAAGACCCGAAGCGATAGCAACTCTAACCTCAATGTCACCAGCTTTGAACTTGGCATCTCTCCAGCCCCAGAGACCTCTTACCTCGCTGAATGCATCAGCATCAACGTTCTCACCAGTGATGAGATAGTAAGCTGATCTAAGAGCAGCCTCCATTACGCCACCTGTAGCTCCGAAGATTACAGCTGCACCTGTACCACTTCCAAGTGGGCTGTCAAAATCTTCCTCTGGAATATTAGCTGCATCGATGTTGAGTTTTCTGATAAGTCTATCGAACTCTCGTGTAGTAAGAACCATATCAACATCCTTATCAGTAGCATCGTTAACCTCATTAACGTCACACTCGAACTTCTTAGCAGTACATGGCATCAGTGATACGCAAAAGATATCTTCAGGATTCTTGCCAATCTTCTCTGCAAAGTAGCTCTTAGCAACTGCTCCGAACATCTGCTGAGGTGACTTAGCTGTGGACAGGTTGTTAACCAGTTCAGGATAGTGAAGCTTAACGAATCTTACCCAGCCTGGGCAGCAAGATGTGAACATAGGCATCTTGTACTCGCCAGGATGAGTCATTCTCTCAATGAACTCGCTGCCTTCTTCCATGATAGTCAGGTCTGCTGTGAAGTTAGTATCGAATACATAGTCAACACCGAGTCTTCTCATTGCAGCTGCCATTCTCTTCTCAGTAGCCAGTTCAGGATCAAGACCGATTCCGTCTCCCCATGCAGATCTTACAGCAGGAGCAACCTGAGCAATAACTACCTTGTTAGGATCATCAATAGCGTCAAGCAACTTTTCTGTATCGTCTCTCTCGAATAGAGCTCCAACAGGACAGTGTGTTACGCACTGACCGCACATAGCGCATCCAGCCGCATTGAGGTCAAGGCCCTCTCTAACGCCAACTCTTGCGTGGCTACCAGTTCCAATCAAATCCCATACATTGCAGCCCTGAATTTTGTCACATACCTCGATGCAACGCATGCACATGATGCACTTACCTTCTCTTCTGATGAAAGGCAGGCTAGGATCCCAAGTAGTCTTGGTAATAGTTCTTTCATATGGAATATGATAAATATTCATATCACTTGCCAGATCTTGGAGCTTGCAGTTACCGTTTCTTGTACAAGCAGGGCAATATCCATCGTGCTTGGACAGAATCAGTTTGAGATTGATCTCTCTTGCCTTCATAACTCTTCTGGAGTTAGTCTTAACAACCATGCCCTCTGCACAAAGTGTATTACATGCAGCGTTGAGCTTTGGCTGTCCCTCTACCTCTACAACGCATATACGGCAAGCACCGATATCTGATAGATCCTTGTAATAACAGAGAGTAGGAATATTAATTCCAACGGACTTAGCGGCATCAAGAATAGTTGTGCCCTCTTCTACGGTAACATTAACACCGTCAATTATAAGATTAATCTTAGCCATTAGAATGTACCCTCCTTTCTCTTTCCGAGACCATAGTGGTCGCATCTCAGACATCTTGAGCACTCCTGTGCTGTTTCTTCATCGCTCATGCCGTATTCCATGAGGCCAAAGTCGCCTTTGCGTTCTCCCGCAGGTCTTTCGGACATATTTACACGGCCGCATGCAGTAGTGAATTTGTAAGATGCAGGTACTCTGCCAGCAGGCATTACTACCTTACCGTCACCACCGAGGTACTCATCCATTGTTACAGCTGCAACCTTGCCGGCCTCGATGGCTCTGATAACCGTCTCAGGTCCGAATACGCAGTCACCGCCTGCGAATACGCCTTCCATATCAGTTACCTCAGCAGCGAGGTTAGCAACGATTCTATTTCTGTTAGTAGGTACACCTACCTGAGCAAGAGCGTCGGAGTCGATGCTCTGTCCAATTGCTACGATAACGATATCTGCTGGAATTGCTGTCTCAGGAACATCAGCATTTCTAACTGATGGTCTACCTCTGTCTACAGGTCCCGTAATCTGCTGCTGGAGAACCATTGTCTTAACATGATTGTTCTCATCAACATCGATTCTTACAGGTGCCATCAGGCTCATAATTTCAGCGCCTTCAGCAATTGCACCTTCGATTTCTTCAGCCTGAGCTGTCATGTCTTCAACTCTTCTTCTATATGCGCAGATAACCTTGTCAGCACCAAGTCTTATAGATGTTCTTGTTGCATCCATGGCAACGTTACCGCCTCCAACAACTACAACGGTCTTGCCACTGAAATCTGGACGCTCGCCATCGCCAATCATACGGAGGATCTCAACAGCTGACATAACGCCCTCTGCATCCTCTCCAGGAATCCTCAGTGTAGAAGCTGCCTGAGCTCCGATTCCAATATAAACAGAATCGTATTCTTTTCTAATATCTTCAAGTTTGATGTCTTTACCAACAGAAATGCCTGTCTCGTATGTAATGCCTGTACTCAGGATTGCATCGATATCCTTATCCAGCCACTCATCAGGTAATCTGTATGGAGGAATTCCATATCTCAGCATTCCGCCTAGTTTGTTTCTCTGATCGAACACCTTAACTTCATGTCCCATCAGTTTGAGGTAATATGCTGCAGTGAGTCCGGATGGACCGCCACCGATGATTGCAACTTTCTTGCCTGTTGCAGGCTCACATTCAGGTGGATTGACAATTCCTGATTTCTCAACTGCAACTCTCTTGAGTCCTCTGATGTTTACGGAATCATCAACCAGCTGACGTCTGCAGTAATTCTCGCAAGGATGTTCGCAAACCAGTCCGCATACGCTTGGGAACGGATTCTGTCTTCTGATGATTCTGATAGCATCATCATAGTTGCCTGCCTGTACATTTCCAATGTATCCAGGAATATCTACATGTGCTGGGCATGCATTCATGCAAGGGATTTCCTTAACCTCAGCACTGCATACATTCTTCTCAATATGAGACACATAATCATCTCTAAAAGCTCTAAAGCCGTCAAGTACGAGCTTAGCACCTTCAAATCCAATTGCACAGTCTGCTGACTGTGAAATGGCAAGTGCTGTCTCCTCGATGAGTTCAAGATCTTCCATCTTTCCATCTCCATCGAGAATTTTGTCAAAAATAGCTGACAGTTTGTCGAGGCCTACACGACAAGGCACGCACTTTCCACAGCTCTGTGCAAGGCACAACTTGAGGAATGCGCTAGTCATCTCTACCGGGCAGTTGCCTGTAGGTGAACCTTCAAGTCTTCTTGACAAATCACCATACAGCATCTTCATAGTCTTGTCTGCCTCAGATGGTCTAATAATTTTGATTTGTGACATTGCTTCTCCCTTTCTTGTACTTCTGTAATACTAATACTAATTTAGCCATTGATTCCTTGTGTCATCAAGCTTTACAAGTTTATAGTATCATGAAATAATTGTATTTCCTTGTACTATGATTGTTAGTTATTTATCTCTCAAAGATGCAATCTCGCCTCTGACCCACTGAGCCAAAGTCCCCATACCTTCGCCTGTTTTGGCACTTATCTTGAAGACAAGAGCTTTCGGATTGAGCGAGCG
>R21__coassemble_456_pt1 | contig 33904 bp, 31 predicted proteins | sample R21__metabat2_high_PE_011 | metagenome-assembled genome bin R21
CGGTCTATCTCTTGTTTTCGGTTGCTTGCTTCCTTACCGTACATGAGCATTATTTGAGTTATTATAACGGCAATCTGATTATCGTGGATGAATCAGGCAGCACTGTTGCGCTTTCTTCTATTCCTGGCACGACACCTGTTACGGAAACTACTGTTGATTTTTACGACGTTCCGACTTCTGCATGGACCTGCACAGTTGATGGCGCAACATATGAATTCATGTTTTTTAATGAGGGTGCAGTTCGCAAAGTAAGAATAAAAGGACATAGCACCGATGGTTACAATGGTGAGTATGCTGGCTTGGTTGGATAAATTTATAAAAAGCATGTCCTTGCATAAACAAAAGCTATAAAAGGTGAAGAGTATCTATAATAAAATATTAAAGATTTTATTAAAACAATTCTTCAAACCGGAATACAACGATTCCTGGGGCGGATACTTTACTGTTCAACCGGCAGCACCAGCAACCAAAACAGTAGCAAATGTTCTTGCGACTGTAGAGGGAGGATTCCAAGATTATGGATCGTTTATGTTTGGTATAGACTCAATGCCTGAAAACGCTTGGGAAGCAGAACATAATGGTATTACATTTAGCTTCAATATGGAAAATGACAAGCTCGTTTCTGTTACTGTGTCTGGCTCTACTATGTTTGATGGTAATCAAAACGGTATCTACACCGCACCGACAGCAAACTAATAGAAGCACATAAACAGCAAATAAATAATAACGTAGGACGATGGAGCAAAATCTGTCGTCCTATTAACGTGAAAGGAATTAACAGCTAGGGTGGGAGGGACGGCAAATCTAGCATTCTGCCAGACTGCATTTTGTATCATTATTACGATGAAATAAACACTTATGGACATCCAAATCAAGAGGTAATAGACCGACTAAATAATCGCAATATCAATGTATATCGTACGGATCAAAACGGAGCGATAGGTATTGATATGATTGGCCAGACCTTGAAAGTGGAAACGTTAATAGACTATAGGAAATACATGACATAATTGAGTAGAAATATTTTAACTTTCTTTCTCCTTTGTGACAGATAAGGATGTTGTGAATTGAATGGATGCTGTATAATAAACATGAAAAGATGAACAGTTCAAGAGAATAGGAGATGTCATTTATGAGCAAAGTGAACGAGAGAAAGGAGCTATATATATCCAATCTGTCTAAGATAATACAGAAGGAAACTGTTTCTGAATTTGATCAGCAGGATCTCAGCAAGTTCAGGGAGTTCCAGGAGATGCTGAAGCATATTTTCCCACATATTTTTGATGTCTGCGAGTTCATGGATTTTGATGGCTCTTTCGTGCTTCTGTGGCGAGGAAAGAATACCGTGAAGCATCCAATCATGTTCATGAATCACCACGATGTTGTTCCTGCTGAAGGCGAGTGGCGGTATCCACCATTTTCAGCTGAGATAGCTGATGGTAAAATGTGGGGTCGTGGTACGTTAGACACCAAAAGCGGTCTGTGGGGAATGTTGCAGGCGGCGGATGAGCTTGCTGCAGAAGGATTTGTTCCTGACAGGGATATATATTTTGAATCAGGATGTAATGAAGAGACCAGCGGTGACGGAGCTGATGCAATTTCAAGGTGGATGCAGAATAATGATATTCGACTGGAGATGTCTTTTGATGAGGGTGGTATGGCAATGTACGACCCTATTGGAGGTGCAGATGGCACATTTGCAATGGTAGGTGTTGGCGAAAAAGGCTGCGTAGAGATTAGATTTACTGCCAAGGGCAACGGTGGTCACGCATCAACACCTGGAAAGAATACTCCGCTGGTAAGACTTGGTAGATTTATGACATATGTCGACGATGGAAAATTATTTGATGTAGAGTTATCGCCGACTATCTGCGAGATGTTCAGAAGGATTGGTCCATATATGGGTAAGGTAGGCACACTTCTGAAGAAACCGGAGAATCTCAAATTCACTTTGTCTAAGGTATTGCCTAGAATTAGCAATACAGCCAATGCACTTATACAGACAACATGTGCATTTACAATGGCTGAGGGCTCAGATGCTAGAAATGTTCTGCCTACAGAGGCATCTGTAATCGCGAACGTAAGGACATCTCATCATCAGGGATGCAAGTCATCAATCGAGGTGTTGAAGCAGGCAGCAGAAAAGTACGACCTAGAGATGGACATTCTAGATCCTGGTTTCGAATCAAGAATCACTGACTATAACGGAACTGCTTTTGAATTGGTTGAGAAGGCTGTTCGAGCTAGCCTTAAGAATGTCGATGCAACTGTTCCATATATTATGACAGGTGCTTCGGACAGCAGATTCTTCGACAGAGTATGTGATCAATGCATTAGATTTAATCCGTTCACAATTACAGAGGAGCAGATGGAATCGATTCATGGCATTGATGAGAATCTCGATATAGATACTCTCGTGCCAGCTGTAGATTATTATAGATATTTGATGACAAACTGTTAGAGAGGTAGCCATGAGCACAGAAGAAAAAAAGGGACTTAATCTTAGTGTGAAATCATTCATCGCTGCGATTGCGATAATACTGGGCCTTATGGTCGTAACTTATGTACTGACTTTCGTCTTGCCAGGAGGAGAGTACGCCAGAACTGTGGACGCTAATGGCAATAGCATTATAGATACAGCAGGCGAATTCAAATATGTAGAGGGCGGCATACCGCTCTGGAAGTGGCTACTGTCACCAATCCTTGTACTGACGGCAGAGGGTTCAGGAACTATTATTGCGGTAATCGTATTCCTGCTGGTTATAGGTGGAGTGTTCAATGCTCTCAACGAGTGTGGCTTGATGAACTACATGTTGGATAAGATTGTTAATAAGTTCGGAAATGTTAAATACAGACTGATGGCAGTGCTGTGTTTCTTCTTTATGACAATGGGTTCACTGGTCGGATCGTTCGAGGAAGTCGTGCCTATGGCCCCTATAGTTGTAGCACTTGCGGTAGCTCTTGGTTGGGATAAAGTAACTGGTGTTGCTATGTCACTGCTGGCTGTTGGCTGCGGATTTGCAGCAGGCGTTGCCAATCCATTTACAGTTGGAGTTGCACAAGGTCTTGCAGGCCTCCCAATGTTCAGCGGTATGTGGATGAGACTGCTTTCATTCGTATTGATATACATACTGCTGCTATTGTTCATCAGATCTTACGCCAAGAGAATCGAGAAACCTATTGAATCTGAGAGCGTTGGAGCTGATTTTGTGCGTGATGAACGTATGGAGAAAGCGCTCAAGAGTTTCGCCATCCTGCTTGGAATCGGCATTGTGCTGGTGCTGTGTTCACCATTCATTCCATTCCTCCAGGATCTTACGATGATAATTGTTGCTCTTATGTTCTTGGTAGCAGGACTTGTATCGGTTAATCAGACAGGAATGAAGGGCAAAGCAATGGGCAAGTCATTCTCGTCAGGAATTGCGACCATATCACCATCTATCTTAATGATACTTATGGCTTCATCTATTAAATACATACTTGTTGAGTCCAAGATACTTGATACGATGCTGCATGGAGCGGTAGGAATTGCGGAACACATGCCAAAATTCGAGGTAATACTGTTCATTTACCTGATCTGCCTGGTTATGAACTTCTTTATTCCGTCGGGCTCAGCCAAGGCTTTCCTGCTGATACCGCTTATTGTGCCAATCGCTCAGATATTCGGTATATCAGCACAACTTTGCATCCTGGCATATGCATTCGGTGATGGATTTAGTAATGTATTCTATCCAACCAATCCGGCACTGCTGATTACTCTCGGATTATCCGATGTAAACTATTGCGAATGGGCTAAGTATTCTGTTAAATTCCAGATAATGAATCTATTCTTAACCAGTGGAGTGCTGCTCATTGGTCTGACAGTAGGATATTAAATAGATTGGATTTTCAATCACGAGGTAGTAGTTAAAACTGCTGCCTTTTTCATTTGCTTAAAAACTTTATGCATACTATTACAAAGTGCATTAGTCAACTTTTAGTAGACATTTATATGATATGAAATGTTTTAATTTCTCTTCATCTTTGTGGAATATGATAGTTGTTGTATGTTGATTTGATATTGTATAATGATTACGTAAAAGAAAAAACTTTTCTTGATGAAAGGAGCAAATCTCATGAAAACGAAAGAAGAACTGAACGCACTCAAAGAGGAAGTTGAAACCTTGAACAAAAAGCTCGCTGAACTTAGCGAGGAAGAGCTTGCGCAGGTCAGTGGCGGCGGCTGGGTTTACCAGGATATCGAAATTTCCCTTGAGTCTGATTAAAATACAGTCTGAAACCTTCGCGTTTGCCACAGCAGACGGCTTATCGAATAAACAACAAAAGTATTGAAAAAGGAGATATTATTATGAACAGCGAAATGAAAAAAGACGCTTTGACAGACGAGGCGCTGAATAAGGTCAGCGGTGGTACTGATGGAGTTATGGAACAACTTTTCAAACCTGGAGATTGGTTTGATAATAGACATGGCTATTTTTACAAAATAGTCAAGGTGAATTCAATAGATTATAGCAATATAGGTAATTCAGAATACGAGATAGAAGTCTATTTTTTAAGAGACAAATATGAATATAATGATATTCGTCCGCATTGGCAATTAGCTAATTATATAAAATGCTAACAAGCAAGATATAATCCGGCATCTGAAATCTTCGCATCCGCAGTAATGAAGATGTCAAGAAATCAGGAATTCATGGACTCTTAGCAGTGACTTCATAGCATTGAAGTCGCTGCTATTTTCGTAGAAATGTGTTTAATTTTGTATCGTTTTGGTGAAATATGAAAGTTGTTAAGAGTTGATAGCTTGGTATATAATCTTTATAAGATAGAGCTAATTTTGAAAGGTGGAATATAGAAATGAAAAAAGTAAAATTCTTTTCAGTACTGATGTCATTATTGCTGATTTGCTCAGTTTGCGTTTCTTGTGGAGGCAGTCAGGAAGAAGCAACCGAATCAGCAGAAGTAACAAATGAGAGCACCGAAACAGCTACAGCAACAGAAGAAGGTTTGTACGGTGTTGCGACTTTTGATAATTTCTCCATAGAATATCCTAAAGAGTGGATTGCGGAGAATCATGAACAGATGATTCATGTGAGCAAAGACGGAACTACTAATGTTCCATTCATGTTTGTTGAGAGAATTGGAATACTTGATTCTTCATCAGCATTTGTAACAGATCAGATGAAGGCCTTTGAACAAAAGTATCAGAACCAGATGGCTCAGCCACCTATGGCTCAGACAAAGACATTCGGAGATCGAAATCTTGACGGATTTGTCGCAAAGTATTCTGCAGAAGATGCCAGTGGCACAATTACAAGATTTGAATTTGCTGAGACTATTGATGGTATTACATATCGCTATGTATGCGAATACTATAGCAGTGTAAGCGGTGATGCAGTAGAAGACGAGACTACATATTTCGAATTTGAGCATGCTATGCAGTCAATGACTGTAAAATAGAGGACTCTGATATGGAAAGAGAAAAAGTATTATATGCTGCAAATATGGCAGAAAATCTTGCAAAGAATTATAAGAGATGTATATTTGCAGGATTTGTCCTTATTGCTGCGGTTGCACTGGTAATCGGTTTTCTTTCAGGAGTATGGTGGCAGGCAATTGCATATGCAATCGTAATTGTATTCTTTGGCTATAACTGGAATGTTGCTTCTCTTAAGTATGCGACTGTCGCAGCTGAACTCAACCTGCTGGCAGAAGGTAAAATTGAAACTGTATCAGAAGAAACAGAAAAAGTTTATCAGGAATGCCAGGCGAGTCCAAATGCGCTTTGGCTGGGAATTATCCTGCTGGGAATTGGTGCGGTAGCTCTTACGTGGTTAGGTGCAAACAATGTTATCGATTCATGTTATGGAGGCATTTATCTACCGGGAGTTTTTGTGGGCATATTTTTGCTTGCAATGGGTGCTATGATGGCAATGCCTGCTGTTCAGTGGATAATTATGTTGCCAAGGGCTGAGAAACTGGAAGAAAAATAGCAGGTGGAAATATGAGAAAAAAGACCTTACTTGTATCGCTTGTATTATTGACCATATCATTGCTTGCTTTGGGTGGCTGTGGTCAATCCGAACCGAAAACTGAAGTGGCAACAGACTTCCCGAATAATTCGATAGTGAAGTATCTGCCTGAAGATGAAGACTGTCAGAAACTGATTGCAGACATGCAGGACGGAAGAATCCCGACATCATGCGATGTTCTGTATGATGAAATGGGAGGCAGAACAAGCGTTGTTACTGAAGACCCTTCCACAATTACGGAACTGTACAATTTGTTTACTCAGATCACGGTTGGAGAAAAGACGGATGAATCGATAACGGATTCTTATCATCATGTGATTTTCACTTTGCAGGATGGCACGAAGGTCGCGTTCAGTTTTGAAAGCGACATATGGTGTTACGGAAGTGGTATCGAAGACAGAGTGAAGGTAAACGCATCCGGACCATTTTGGAAAAAAGTTAGGAAAATGCAGGATGAAGGATGATAGGAAATCAGGAGTTTATGGACCGAATTATAAGTAGAACAAAGAGGACATAATGGGAGAAGAAATATTCAGAAAGAAAAGCTTGGACAAGGCAAAGTCGCCGGATAACCTCGACGACTATATTCGTGTGTCCAATCCTTCTGTGTGGCTACTGCTAATTAGCGTTATTGTGCTGTTAATTGGTGCATGTGCATGGGGAATCTTCGGACATGTAGACAGCACTGTACCTTCACTTGTTAGCGTACAGAACCAAGAGGCTGTTTGCTATGTAGCCGGAGAAGATATTAGCTCCATACATGAAGGAATGTTAGTGAAGTACGCAGATTGCGAAGCTGTAATTAACAAGATTGGCGAGAGACAAGAACAGGGCTATAAATGTGAACTAGGAGCCGATACATATCCTGATGACGGGATGTATGATGGTAAGATCGTGATTAAGAGATACAAGCCTATATCATTTGTAATGAATTGAGGAACGTGGCATGGCAGATACACTAAGAAAGCCAATCACTAAGGGCGTTGCCAAGGTTCCGGTTATTATGCAGCTGGAAGCATTGGAATGCGGTGCTGCAAGCCTGTGCATGATAATGGCTTACTATAACAAATGGATTCCTATTGAACAGGTGCGCGAGGACTGCGGTGTTTCGCGTGATGGTTCTAATGCAATTAATGTCCTCAAGGCAGCTAGAGCATATGGACTCGATGCCAAGGGATATAAATATGAACCTGAGGCGCTTAAGGATAACGGCACTTTCCCATGCATAATTCACTGGAATTTCAATCATTTTGTAGTTCTTGATGGATTCAGGGGCGGCAAGGCATATATCAATGACCCGGCAAGAGGTTCATACAGTGTTCCTATGGAGATATTTGATGAATCTTTTACAGGTATTTGTTTGCAATTTGAACCTACTGATGAATTTGTTCCTTCCGGCAGACCTAAGAGCATGATAGAGTTCGCATCCAAGAGGCTGAAGGGTACAGGAACTGCAGTAGCATTTGTAATAGCATTTAGCGTTATTACAGCTATTATGGGAGTTATTCAGCCTGCATTTTCAAGAGTATTCCTTGATCATCTGCTGACTGGTATTGATTTAGCTTGGACCAAGCCATTCCTCCTATTCCTTGGAGCTTTCAGCTTGGTACAAATTATTATGTCTGCTCTGCAAGATGTTTATTCACTTCGTATTAACGGCAAGATGGCAGCGGTCGGTAATGCTACCTATATGTGGAAAATCCTCAAAATGCCTATGAAATTCTTCTCGCAGCGTATGGCTGGAGATATTCAGGGCCGTCAGGCTTCCAATGCTACAATTGCAAATACTCTTATAGGCACATTGGCGCCACTTGCACTTGATGCAATTATGTTGGTCTTCTATTTTGTTGTAATGCTGAGATATAGCGTCATCTTGACAATTGTAGGACTGACATCAATTGCTATTAACGCACTGTTATCGAGATATATTTCCAAGAAACGTATAAACATTACTCGTGTATCAATGATGGATAGTGCTAAGCTCTATTCAGCTACTGTTGCTGGTATTGAGATGATTGAGACAATCAAGGCTTCCGGAGCAGAGAATGGATATTTCAAGAAGTGGTCAGGATATCAGGCTAGCGTAAATACTCAGCAGGTCAAATTCATGAAGCTGAACCAGTATCTTGGTATGATTCCACAGTTTGTCTCCACACTAGCTAATGATGCGGTTCTCTTGCTAGGCGTATGGCTGACGATGCAGGGACAGTTCACAGTAGGTATGATAATGGCATTTCAAGGATTCATGACTTCATTTATGGCACCTGCAACTACACTGATTACTGCAGGACAGACACTTCAGGAAATGCGCACTCAGATGGAGAGAGTAGACGACGTTATGGAATATCCTGATGACGTAGTATTTGCTGAGAGTAACGACAAGGCTGAGATGAACAAACTGTCAGGAAAGGTTGAGATAAATAACTTGGTATTCGGCTATTCACCTCTAGCTGAGCCCCTCATTAAGGGTTTTAATATGACCCTTGAGCCAGGAAAGAGTGTGGCAATTGTTGGAGGCTCCGGCTGCGGTAAATCTACTATGTCCAAACTTATTTCCGGTCTATATCAGCCATGGAGTGGCGAAATACTATTCGATGGTAAGCCAATGAATGAAATCCAGAAGAATGTGTTCAGAGGTTCGCTTGCAGTAGTTGACCAGGATATCATTCTGTTTGAAGATACAATATCTAATAATATCAAGATGTGGGATGATAGCATTGAGGACTTTGAAGTTGTCCTCGCTGCACGTGATGCGCAGATTCATGACGACATCATGCAGCGTCCTATGGGATATCAGTACAAATTGATAGAAGGTGGTAAAGACTTCTCAGGAGGTCAGAGACAGCGTCTTGAGATAGCTCGTGCCCTCGCTCAGGATCCAACAATCGTCATTCTTGATGAGGCAACAAGTGCACTTGATGCCAAGACTGAATACGAACTGGTTAAAGCAATCCGCAATAGAGGTATTGCTTGCGTTGTTATTGCGCATAGATTATCTACAATACGTTCATGTGACGAGATTATCGTGATGGACAATGGAGAGATTGTAGATAGGGGCAATCACGATTATCTGATGAAGAATAGCAAGATTTATCATGATCTTGTTAGTGCAGAGTAAAGGAGGTATCGGATATGAGTTGGTTTGAAGAACAACTGCGTTTTCGTGAAGCTTCCGATAACTCTAATTTCTCGGATGCAATTGATTCAATTGCTAATGCTGTCATGGGAACAAGACTGAGAAATGCACTCAGTCAGGATGAAATTGCCGGCTCAGCAATTGATGCAATATTGAAGTATTATCACTGTAAATCAAATGTAGATGAATTACCTCCGCAGATAGATACAGTAGATAAGCTAATCGAATATCGCATGCGTCCTTACGGAATAAAGAGCAGAACTGTCACTCTTGATAAGGGCTGGTATCACAATGCTGTAGGAGCTATGCTCGGAACATTGAAAGAAGACGGATCCGCTGTAGCACTGATACCTAGCAAAATATCCGGATATAATTTTATTGATGTTGCTACAGGCAAGCAGATTAAGATGAACAGAAGGACAGAGGCTCTTGTCGATTCTGAAGCAGTCTGCTTTTATGAGCCTTTGCCACAGAGACCTATCAAGGTAAGGGATCTCCTTAAGTTCATGATAGGACAATTAAGTGTGTCAGATATCGTATTGTACTTGGCGCTGATGGGCCTTGCTACACTGCTTGGCTTGCTGTCTCCTTTGTTCACAAGATGGTTGTTCAGTGATGTTATAGAATCCGGTAGTTTGCAAGTTCTGCTTTCTCTTGCTGTATTTATGGTATGCTTTTCGATCACACAACTTAGTTTTGGTGCATTTCAGTCTTTGATTAACTTCCGTATTAGCATTAAGCAGAATATGGCTGTACAAGCGGCAGTTATGAATAGAATTATGAGCTTGCCGCCAACATTCTTCAGACAGTATTCGTCCGGTGAATTATCACAACGTGCCGACTATGTGAAATCACTATGTTCAACAATCTTTAACAGCATAGGCATGACAGGATTAACTTCGATTTTCTCTCTGATTTACATCGGACAGATTTTCGTTTTCGCACCGGCACTCGTTGTACCTTCATTATTAATAACAGTTGCCACTTTAATTCTCTCGTTGGTTACAACCTTTGCACAGATTAGAATTACTCGTGAGAAGATGAATATTTCAGCTAAGACAAGTGGCTTGACTTATTCAACAATCACAGGAATTCAGAAAATCAAGCTGGCAGGTGCTGAGAAGAGAATGTTCTCTCGCTGGGCAAAGCAGTATTCAAGAGAGGCGGCACTGGAGTACAATCCACCGACTTTCCTTAAGTTAAGTAACACGCTAACTTTGGCACTTTCACTTATAGGATCGCTGATTCTATATGCCGTAGCTATTAAGAGTCAGGTCAGTGTTGCAGATTACTATGCTTTTAATACAGCGTATGCAATGGTTTCTTCAGCGTTCATGTCTGTTGTCTCCATAGCTATTACTGCTGCTGACATAGGTCCTACCTTTGAAATGGCCAAACCAATATTGGATGCCGAACCGGAATCACACGAGAGAAAAGAAATAGTAACACAGCTTAAAGGGTCAATTGAGTTATCTCATATTTCTTTCCGCTATGATGAGTCAATGCCTAATGTTATTGATGACCTGTCACTTGCTATTGAGCCTGGAGAATATCTAGCCATTGTTGGTTCTACCGGATGTGGTAAGAGTACTCTTATGAGACTTCTGATGGGATTTGAGAAACCTCAGAAGGGCAGCATTTACTATGATAGAAAGAACATCAATAATCTTGATCTTGAATCATTGAGAAAACAAATTGGTGTTGTAATGCAGGATGGCAAACTGTTCCTCGGCGACATATACTCCAATATAGTTATAACGGCTCCTGAGCTAACACTGGATCAGGCATGGGAGGCTGCAGAAATAGCTTCTATTGCTGACGATATTCGCAATATGCCTATGGGAATGAATACTATGGTTGCTGAGGGCCAGGGTGGTATCTCAGGTGGACAGAAACAGAGACTTATGATTGCAAGAGCAATTGCACCACGTCCTAAGGTGCTAATGTTCGATGAGGCAACAAGTGCTCTAGATAATATTACGCAGAAAAAGATATCTGAAGCTATTGATTCGCTCAAATGCACAAGAGTCATAATTGCTCACAGACTATCGACAATACAGCATGCTGACAGAATAATATTCCTTGAAAAGGGCAAGATTGTCGAGGTTGGCACTTACGATGAACTAATTGCCAAGAATGGATATTTTGCTAAACTCGTTGAACGTCAGAGGCTGGATGTATAAATACTGTTATTAGGTTGGAGATAATGGCATACCAGGAATTCTATAACGATTATAATAAGGACATAACTGGAGATTATCTGTTCCTATATGGGGCAGAAGATTTCCTGATTGAGTGGGCGATTGATCAGATTATCGAGAAATATGTTGATGAATCAGCTCGCAATCTTGATGTGCAGTATATGGACGGAGATAGTTGTAGTGCGGCAGATATTATGGGTGCCGCTAGAGCATTCTCCATGTTCTCAGACAAGAGGGTCATTGTAGTACGCAACTTCCTACCGGTATATCGTAAGAACACGGACGTTGATGGAGATGCGTTATGCGATTTGTGTGAGAACAAATTAGGACAATCTATCATTATCTTTGTTCTGGATAGCAAGTATTCTCAGGATATTACTGCCTACGGCAAGAAGCTGATGAAGGCATGTAATGCCTACGAATTCGCACGTCTGGACAAGGCTGCGCTACAGTCTTTTATTAACAAGCGTGTACATGCTGCTGGCAAGATGCTGGGACACCGTGAGATGGACTATCTTATCGATGTCTCTGGATACTTCAACAAGGAGAGCGAGTACAATCTTACGCAGCTGGATAGTGATCTAATCAAGATTACCAAGGCATGCGAGGAAGATACTATCACTTCAGCCATTATCGATGAACTCCTAGTTGGCAAGGAAGACAAGTATGTATTTAACCTAGTTGATGCCATGATGGCGGGCAATAAGGCCAAAGCAATGGAAACTGCAGAGGCTATTATTCGTGAGGATGATGGCGCCATGCAGGTATTGGCACTACTCACCAAGCAGCTCGAGATAATGTATGATGCAATAGAACTAGAAAAGGATGGCTACTCAATACCTCAGATGGCTAAGGCTACTGGAGTTAATGAGTTCAGACTTAAGAAGGCATATCAGGCTGCCAGACATTTCAGTCAAGGCAAGCTGAGAGAGATACTTCTCAATGCCTATAACATAGATAGAGATATTAAGAGTGGAACGATAGATAAAGATATCGCATTTGAACTGCTAATAGTAGGAATATAGTAATAAAACTCCATTGGTTTCAATGGAGTTTTGTTATTAATTGCATTTATTAATGAGTTCGGTTGCTGCCTCTAGAGCATTGGCATCTGTTGAGCCACTAAAGAGGGTAGCTACCATGTTGATCTTTCCTTGTGCATCGAGATGAGTGATCTCTGTATGAGATGCGTTATTGTCGACATTCTTGGTGATGAGGTAGTTGTCCTGGCCGTTGGCAGCTATCTGTGGAAGATGAGTGATGCAGATTATCTGGTGATGATCTGCTATTTCTTTTAGCTTCTTTCCGACAGTCAGGGCAGTTCTGCCACTGATACCTGTATCTATCTCATCGAAGATCATTGTCTCAACGGAATCTGAGTCTCCGATGATTCTCTTGAAAGCGAGCATTATTCTTGAAATCTCTCCACCTGATGCTATCTTGGTCAGTGGCATCAGTGGTTCGCCAGGGTTGGTAGAAATCATGAATTCAACCTGGTCGTAACCGAGTGGACCGATTTCTTCTGCCTTGGTGATACTTATCTTGAAGTCTGAGTTGGCAAAATCCAAGTCTTTAAGTTCATCGATGATTTGCGATTCGAGCTTCTGTGCGATGATGTGTCTAAGTTTGCTGACATGATCTGCTTCTTGCTTAAGTAATTCGTATTTGTTGTTCTTGATTTCTAAGAGTTTGGCTTTCTCGTGATCGAAGTTCTGAATGATGTTCAGCTTGTCGTCTAACTCTTGCTGATAGGCGATAATCTCATCAACTGATTTGCCATATTTTCTCTTAGCATCCTCAATTACTGACAGTCTTGATGAGAGTTCATCGAGCTCTTCTTCAGAGAAGGAGAGGGATGCCGTCATATCTCTTAGTCTTTCGGAGATGTCCTCCAGAGTGTAGTAGATGTTATCTACTTCCTGAGATAATTGGCTGACTGTCTCGCTGTAGTTAGATATACTATTCAGCTCGTTAGTAATTCTGCTCAAGTTAGTGAGGATGGAGTTATCTTCCTCATGGAGCATAGCATAGGACTGATTGACAGATGAGAATATCTTCTCACCATTGCGCATGAGGTCGAGCTGCTCTGCTAATTGCTCGTCCTCGCCTGGATGGAGATCAAGCTTGCTGATGTAGTTATATTCGAATTCATAGTAATCCTTCTGTTGCTTGGCATTGGCCTCGGTACGGAGAAGGTTGTTGTATTCGTGTTCAGCATGCTTGTAGTCTGCGTATAGCTGTTGCAGATTATCTAGGGCAGGTGCTATAGAATCAGAGTGGAATCTATCTGTAATCAAGATGTGATTATCTGGATTTAATATCTGCTGATTGTCGTACTGTCCGTGAATATCTACCCAGTCCTTGCAGAAATCTTTAATCTGAGCAAGTGTAACTATCTCGCCATTCAACTTGCATATGCTCTTGCCAGTTGAAAGTATCTCTCTTGAAATAATTGCATCTTCACCGTTCTTATCCCCAGCAATCTGAATAAGGGCACGTTCAGTGCCTGTTCTAACCATCGATGTATCGGCACGGTCGCCTAGAGCCGTAGAGATAGCTGTAACAAGGACTGATTTGCCCGCGCCAGTCTCACCGGTAATTACGTTCAGTGAATTACCGAGATCGAATGATAAGTGTTCAATTGTAGCGAAGTTGTCTATAACGATTCTGTTTAACATATTATCCGTTAATTATTTTATCAAATGCTGAGATGATGGCTGGAACGTTCTTCTCGTTATCTACAATAACAAGCAGTGTGTTATCGCCGGCAATTGATCCTACAATGTGCTCGAACTCGAGGCAATCAATAGCTTCAGCTGCTGCGTTGCCGCAACCAGTCAATGTACGAACTACAATGAGGTTCTGTGCAGGCGCATATGATAGTGTTGTCTCTTTAAAAATTCTGATGAAACGCTCAGAGATAGGGCGGTTGTCAGATGTGTTGGCAACATATCTTGTTATACCGTTCTTGTCCTGACTCTTAATGAGTTGCAATTCTTTAATGTCTCTTGAAATTGTAGCCTGAGTTACTTCGTAACCTGCGTCCTTGAGTAGGGACTGAAGCTGTTCCTGAGACTTAACTTCATTGTTAGCAATGATTTCTAATATCTTATTGTGTCTAGATAAACGCATAATTTACTCCTTGATCATGTTGTCCATTATGCAACAAGTATAGCATAAATATACTGTTTTATGTATAAAACGCAGAATTCGTTGCAGTTTTGTAGGATTTCATTCTTTTTGAAAATGTTCCATCGAAGGAGCGTAGCTGACGTAGATCAATGGTCTCAACCTTACGGCAACGCCGAACTTACAATTTATGAGACCATTATAGCACAAAAAAAGAACGAATGTGCGAAAATATGTTTGAAAAATATGCTGAATGGGTTTATAATTCAAGGCAAGGAGGGAGCTATGAGGATAATTGGAATTGACCCGGGTTATGCCATTATGGGATATGGTGTCCTGGATTATATAGGCAATAAATTCATGCCCGTAACTTATGGTTCCATTACTACGGACGCGCATACTAGGGATGCTGAGCGTCTTAAGATATTGTATGATGAATTGAAGGGTATTATCGAGGAATACCAGCCAGATGAGGCTAGTATTGAGAAGCTCTTCTACAATACTAATGCTACTACTGCGATTATGGTTGGTGAGGCAAGAGGCATTGCAATGCTGGCTTGTGAACAATCAGGCGTCGCAATTTCGGAATACACACCGCTTGAGATCAAGTCCGCTTTGACAGGATATGGCAAGGCGGATAAGAAGCAGGTACAGACAATGGTCAAGATGATACTCAATCTTGAGGAAGTACCCAAGCCAGATGATACAGCGGATGCCATTGCTGCTGCTATATGTCATGCTCAGCATGCAGGTGGCAGGATGCCTAGGAGATAAATATGATTAGAACTATTAGAGGACAATATATGATGTACGATGCCGGTGCGATTGTCGTTGAGACTAGCGGTGGTATCGGGTTCAGAATTAATGTCAGTGATACATCGCATCTTCTTGCTATGAGCGAGGGCGATGAAGTTCTTGTTTATACGTATCTGCAAGTCAAGGAAGATGGAATGGCTCTATACGGATTTGCGGATCCTGAGGAACTGCGGCTGTTTGAGATGCTGATTACAGTTAATGGTGTTGGTCCTAAGGCTGGACTTGCCATTATGTCACTTGGCACACCCAATCAGATTAAGGCGGCTATCGCTGGCAAGGATGCAGCGACTATTTCCCAAGCTCAGGGCGTTGGTAAGAAGACTGCTGAGAGAATTATCCTTGAACTATGTGACAAGGTTAGCGTAATGCCATATGATGGAGTTGATGAAGGTGCAACTGTTGTTAATGCTATTATTGAGGGTGAGAGAGCTGAGGCAGTTGTTGCACTCACAACTCTGGGATACAGCAAGAAGGAAGCTGAGTCGGCTATCGCTGCAGTGAATGATGAAAACCTTAGCGCTGAACAGTATATTAAGAAAGCGCTGAAGTATTTGATGTAATATAAGAGGGTCAGTCTTCTTTCTAAATTGTTTAGTAGAACTGATCCCGGGAGAGATGAAGATGGATAGAGTTACACAATCCGAGGCTAAGCCTTATGAATTGAGTGGCGAGCTCACTTTGAGACCTCAGTTCCTGAGTGAGTATTGCGGTCAGACGGCTACTAAGGAGAATTTATCAATATATATTGAGGCTGCTAAGAAGAGAGGCGAGCCACTGGATCATATTTTATTTTATGGCCCTCCAGGACTTGGTAAGACTACTCTTGCTGGCATTATTGCTAATGAGATGGGAGTAGATATTAAGATTACTTCTGGTCCTGCTATTAGTCGTGCTGGTGACCTTGCGGCGATTCTTACTAATCTCAATGAGAATGATGTTCTTTTTATTGATGAGATTCATAGACTCAACACTGCTGTTGAAGAAGTACTTTATTCAGCAATGGAGGACTATGCTCTGGATATCGTTATTGGTAAGGGCCCTGCAGCTAGATCATTGAGAATTGACCTGGCTAAGTTCACTCTGATTGGTGCTACCACGAGAGCCGGAAGCCTATCGGGACCACTGAGAGATCGTTTTGGCATCGTAGAGAAGTTCGAATTCTATACTGTTGATGAGATTAAGGATATTCTTAATAGGTCCGCCAATGTAATGGATGTTAAGATAGATGATGAGTCGCTCACTGAGCTTGCTAAGAGATCACGTGGCACTCCTCGTATTGGTAATAGATTACTCAAGAGAGTTAGAGATTTTTCAGCTGTAATTGGAGATGGCAATATTGATATCAAGGTAACAGGCAAAGCGCTCGAGGCATTGGGCGTTGATAATCTCGGACTTGAAAAATTGGATAGAGAACTGCTCGAGACTATCATTAAATCATTTAATGGTGGCCCTGTAGGTATTGAGACGCTGGCTAGTGCAATTGGCGAAGAAAGAGTTACGCTCGAAGACGCAAATGAACCGTATTTGATTCAAGCTGGACTCATATATCGAACTCAGAAGGGCAGGATTGCGAGCAAACTAGCATACGAACATCTTGGGCTTGATGGACTTTTTAGAGAGCCTGAGAATGAACAGATTAAGTTAGACATATAGGAAATATTTAGATGAAATTAGACGATTTTGATTACGAACTTCCCAAGGAACTGATTGCTCAGACTCCTTCGGAGAAGAGAGATGAATGCAGATTGATGGTGCTTAATAGAAAAAATAAGTCGGTTGAGCACCGTCATTTTTACGATATCTTAGATTATCTCAATCCTGGTGATTGTCTTGTCCTGAATGATTCTAGGGTTATTCCTGCTAGAATATTCGGAACTAAGAAGGGTACGGGAGCACATATCGAGATACTTATCATCAAGAGAATCGAAGGCGATAAGTGGGAAGCACTTGTCAAGCCAGGCAAACGTCTTCATGATGGAGACGTTGTAATCATTGATGATAACAACAAGTTCGAAGCACATATATTGGGAATTCATGATGAGGGCAATGGCACTAGACTCATTGAGTTCATATACGATGGTATCTTTATGGAGAGACTGGAGGAAATTGGTTCTATGCCACTGCCTCCATACATCGAAAGAAAAGCCGAGCAAGAAGACAAGGAGATGTATCAGACTGTATATTCTAGAATTGACGGTTCTGTTGCTGCTCCAACAGCAGGTCTTCATTTCACACATGAATTGCTGGATGCAGCAAGGGATAAGGGCGTTAAAGTAGCTTTCGTAACGCTGCATGTTGGAATAGGAACATTTAGACCTGTTAAGACTGAGAATATCGAAGATCATAAGATGCATTTCGAAGAGTGTACAGTCAGCGAAGAAACGGCTGCAACCATCAATCAGACGATTGATGCCGGCGGTCGTATAATATCGGTTGGCACTACCAGCACGAGAACACTTGAAAGCATGGCCGCCGAGACGCCATCGGGATGGCGCGTTGCAGCCGGCACCAAGTCAACTGGAATATTTATCTATCCCGGTTACGAATATAAGATTATTGACGCCTTAATAACTAATTTCCATCTACCTAAATCAACCTTATTGATGTTGATTTCTGCACTGTATGACAGAGAGGAGATTCTCAAGGCGTACAAGATAGCTGTAGATGAGAAGTATCGTTTCTTCAGCTATGGAGATGCAATGCTAATTGAATAGACACATAATAATAAACACACTATGAAGAACGGATTAGAATACACATTAATACATCAGGACGCTCATTCCAATGCACGTCGTGGACGTGTTAGAACGCTTCACGGAACATTCGAGACTCCTGTCTTCATGCCTGTAGGTACACAGGCTACAGTCAAGGCTATGAAGCCTGAAGACGTAGAAAAGACAGGAGCTGAAATTATCCTGGCAAATACTTACCACCTATATCTTAGACCTGGTGAGGATATCGTTCAGGAAGCCGGCGGACTGCACAAATTCATGAACTGGAACCACTCAATTCTTACAGATTCAGGTGGCTTCCAGGTGTTTTCATTGGGAAAATTCCGCAAGATTACTGAGGAAGGCGTTAAGTTCAAGTCATATATCGATGGATCGCCTCATATGATGACCCCTGAATCCTCAATTGCTGTTCAGAATGCACTTGGATCAGACATAATGATGGCATTTGATGAATGTGTTCCTTATCCTGCAGATTATCACTATACTAGACGATCGCTAGAGAGAACTACGCGTTGGCTCGAGCGTTGCATCAAGGCTAATAAGAGACCTGACGAACAGGCGCTGTTCGGTATCATGCAGGGTGGAATGTATCACAACCTTCGTAAACAGAGCGCAGAGGAAATCACACAATTTGATTTACCTGGTTATGCTATTGGCGGTTTGTCAGTTGGAGAGCCTAAAGAATTGTTCCTTGAGATATTGACAGGTTGCGTTGATTACTTACCTAAGAATAAGCCTAGATATGTAATGGGTGTTGGCACACCTGACTATCTGTTCGAGGGCGTACAGCGCGGTGTAGATATGTTCGACTGCGTGCTGCCAACAAGATTAGCAAGACATGGTGTTGCTATGACTACACATGGCAATATTATTATTAAGAATGCCAAGTATGAGAGATCTTGGGAACCTCTTGACAGTGAATGTGATTGCTATGCTTGTAAGAATTACACAAGGGCATACGTAAGACACTTATTCAAGAATGATGAGATCTTCAGTTCCATGCTCTTATCTGAACACAATATTAGGTTCCTAACTAAGACAATGGAGAATATTAGACAGTCTATAGAAGAAGATCGATTCCTGGAATACAAGAGAGAGTTCTATTCTAAATATGGTTACTATGAATAAAGAAGTATGTGCAATGAAAGATCTGTGTGGTGGATGCCTATATCAAGGCGTTAGCTATGAAGATCAGGTTGCACAGAAAGACAAAGAAATAAGAAGGCTGCTGAAGAAACACGACATCAGCGAAGATATATATCAGGGCATGGTGCCTGCGTTTACTCCTTACTGTTATAGAAATAAGATGGAGTATACTTTCGGTGACTTCGAAATAGGCGGTGAGCTCGAACTTGGCATGCATCGCAAGAAGAGTTTTATGTCGATTATAACTAACGATTCTTGCCAATTGGTTCCAGATTGTTTTAATCAAGTTCTTCGCTCTACGCTTGAATTTTGCCGTTCTAGAGGGTATTCATTCTACCATCGCAAGTCCCACGAAGGATTGCTGAGAAATCTTGTAGTAAGATGTGGCGTTAAGACCAATGAACTGCTTATCAATATCGTAACATCTAGTGAAGATGGATTTGATGAATCAGCTTATACCCAGATGATATTAGATCAGAACTGGGGAGACATGACTGTTGTAGGCATCATTCGTACATTCAATGATAGCGTGGCAGATGCAGTAATTCCTGAAGGTACCAAGCTGTTATATGGTCGTGATTATTACAACGAAGAAATCCTTGGCCTTAAGTTCAAAGTGCAAGCTTTCGCATTCTTCCAGACTAATATCCAGGCAGTCGAGAGATTGTACAGCGATGCTTTAGAATTGATTCCAGATATTGATAACAAGACAGTATATGATCTCTACTGTGGAACTGGTACTATTTCACAGCTGATGGCCTCAAGAGCTAAAGAGGTTTATGGCATTGAAATAGTAGAGGAAGCAGTAACGGCTGCCATTTCTAATACTGAACTTAATGGTATTAGCAACTGCCATTACATCTGTGGTGATGTTAAGGAAAAACTATCTGAGCTGACCGAAAAGCCAGACGTAATTGTAGTAGATCCTCCACGTGTTGGTATGCATGAACAGGTTGTAAATGATTTGTCGAGATACGGTATCGATGAGTTCCTGTATATATCCTGCAATGCCAATACTATGTGCATCAACATTGATCAGTTCAGACTTAACGGTTATGAGCCAGTATATCTCAAAGTCTACGATAACTTCCCAATGACCAAGCATGCTGAATGCATCTGCAGACTTAAGAAGACAGACAAATATGAAGGGTTAATCAGTTTAATTGAGGACTCCCTTGAGAATAGCAATGTGATAGTTGCAATTGATGGAGCTAATTCAGATGTAACAGCTGCATTCCTCAAGAACCGTTATGAATGTAATCTGTACCATATGGATGACTTCATGAATAATAGTCAAGAATTCCTTGATAATGTGCTGTTACCTACATCCAAGAATAGAACTGCAAGGTTCAATATATACAACCACAATACTGGCAAGATTAGAAAGTTTAAGATTAAAGAACCTACTGCACTCACCGTTGTTGTTGGTTCAGGTTGTATGGACAATCAACTACAGTCTTATTATGACTTAATTATTCATACTGACGACGAATAGAATGACAAGATGATGGATATAGATACAATAGCTAGACGCATGTTGCAACCTAGATCTGATGAATCTCACAAAGGAGATTATGGATATGTTGCATTGATTGGCGGAAGTCTTGAATATAGCGGAGCTATCAGGCTGGCGAGTATGGCTAATTCTGCCATGAGAGCAGGTGCTGGTGTTGCTACGATTGCGGCACCAAGAAGTATATGCAATCTGATTGTGCCGCAGATTCTGGAAAGCACTATTTATCCACTTAGTGACAAGGCTGGAGAATTTGTTTTCGTACAATCTGAATTTGATAAATTGATATCTCGCTATGACTGTATTGCAATTGGTATGGGAATCGGCAATACCAATGAAACCAAGCAGGCTGTTAGATATATTGTTGAAAATTATTCAGGAATCTGCATTATAGATGCAGATGGTCTCAATGCTCTTGCTGTCATGCAAGATCGCGTAGATTTGCTCAGGAATTCAGCAGCACATATTATCTTGACGCCTCACTTAGGAGAGTTCGGTCGATTACAGATCAATGGAGAAACCGCAGAAGAATTTGCCAAGAATTCAGAAAGCATTGTCTTACTCAAAGGACATACAACCATTGTAACTGATGGCGTGACAACATATGACATTACTTGTGGCTGTGCAGGCATGGCTACTGCAGGAAGTGGAGATGTTTTGTCTGGAATTCTATTGGCAATATGTGCTAGCAATACTAATGATCTTCTGGAGTCTGTTGCTGCGGGAGTATACATCAATGGACTAGCTGGAGAAATAGCTCAAGAGCGCAGCTCAGATATTACAATGACTTCTTCAGATACAGCTAATGCAGTTCAGGAAGCTATACTAAGAATAATAGACAGATGAGTGAGTTGAATATTAATACAATTGAATTAATTAATGCATCATGTGCAGACCAGAATGTAGATGCTGTAGTTAATGCTGCTAATGGATATCTGCGTGCCGGTAGCGGTATCTGTGGTGTTATATTTGCCAAAGCAGGTGAGAAGGAGCTTCAGCAGGCCTGTAATAAGTATAAGACTCCATTGCCAGATGGCGCTGCAGCCATTACTCCTGCGTTTAATATGAGTAACGCCAAGGTAATTATTCACGCTGTGGGACCTAATTTCGCCAAGACACCTAATGCATATGATAAACTGTTTGATGCATACTATAACAGTCTTAAGATTCTAATGGATAATGGATATCATAGTATATCTTTCCCACTAATTAGTTCTGGAATATTCGGTGGATCACAGAAGAATCCAGCAGGGGAATCGGCAAAACAATGTCTTAAGGCATATCGCCAATTTATCTGTGATTATCCTGAATATATTGTAAATGTGAAACTATGTGCATTCTCATCTAATGAGATGAATAAGGCACAAATAGAATTTGATAAATATGATAAATAATAGTTCAAATAATCGTACATATGCATTAGTCTTAAGCGCAATGTTTCTTGCGTTGGCGCTTGTATTGCCATTAATAACTATGCAGCTGCCAGAGATGGGTAATGCTTTATGCCCAATGCACTTTCCGGTACTGTTGTGTGGCTTTATATGTGGACCTTGGTATGCTGGAGCAGTCGGCTTAATTGCTCCAATTTTGCGATTTGCATTATTCGGAATGCCTGAGATCTTTCCGCGTGGAATTGTAATGTGCCTTGAATTAGCAACATACGGAGTTGTATCAGGAATTCTGTACAAGGTTCTTCCTAAGAATATGAAGAATGTATATGTATCTTTAATTGGCGCAATGATCGCTGGTCGTATCACATGGGGAATTGCCAAGACAATCTTGTATGGTATGGGCAAAGTTGAGTTTGGCTGGCTGATGTTTATATCTGGTGGATTCATAGAGGCTCTTCCTGGAATTGTTATACAGATTCTGCTTATTCCTGGCATTGTCAAGGTTGTAATGAGAGGCGAACAGTTATCTTGATATGGTAAATTCAACGCTGTGTTACATAGAGAATAATGGACAGTACCTTATGTTATATCGCAATAAGAAAGAAAACGATATGAATGAGGGTAAGTGGATAGGACTAGGGGGCAAATTAGAACCTGGAGAATCTCCTGATGAATGTGTAGTCAGAGAGATTCAAGAAGAGGCTGGTATCGTTCTTACATCTTATGAAATAAGAGGCCTGGTTCACTTTATTGATGATAGTGGTTACTCCGAGGATATGTATCTGTATACTGCTGATAAATTCAATGGAGAAATTGGCGATTGTAATGAGGGCGAACTTCGTTGGGTAGATAAGAACAAATTGTTCGATCTCAATCTGTGGGAAGGTGATTATTACTTCCTGAGAAAGCTCATTGATGATGAAAGAAATTTCGAGATGACTCTCGAATATATTGATAACAAATGTGCTAAGGTTAGCTGTAATAATTGGATAAGATAATTAATGGAAACTTATAAGATTAATAATCAAGGAATCACAGCTCTGTCTGAAATAATGATTGGTGCGAAGAAGGCTGGATGTATAGACACAACTAAAATAAAGTTGTAAAATATAGACGTTAACAATGTGTTCGGAATGGCCGAATACTTATATAAGATTATAAGGAGATGATAACAATGGGCTACAAAGTAAAAGTTGGAATTTCAAACAAGCATTTACATCTTTCACAGGAACATCTGGAGATCCTGTTTGGAAAGGGAGCAGAACTTACAGTTAAGAAGGAACTCGGTCAGCCTGGACAGTTTGCTGCAGAAGAAACAGTAGAAATTATTGGACCTAAGAGATCGCTTGGACAGGTTAGAGTACTTGGACCAGTTCGAAAAGAGACTCAGGTTGAGCTGGCACTGACTGACGCTAGAGGCATCGGCATTAAGGCACCTGTAAGAGAATCTGGTAAGCTTGAGGGAACTCCTGGATGCAAGCTCGTAGGACCTTGCGGAGAGATTGAGCTTGATCACGGCGTAATCGTTGCATTAAGACACGTTCATCTTAACCCAGAGCAGGCTAAGGAAGCTGGCGTTGTTGATAAGGAAATCGTAATGGTTAAGGTAGAAGGCGAGAGAGGTCTTGTGTTCGATAACGTACTGGTAAGATCCGGTGAAGCACATGAGGCAGAACTGCACTTCGATACAGATGAAGGAAATGCTGCAGGACTTGCTAACGATGTAATTTGCGAGATTATCAAGAAGTAATTACTGACTGATAGATAAAAATTTACAGCCTATGGATGAATGTCCATAGGCTGGTTTTTATATATGTATAATAGAAAAGGGGACACATTAGTGTCCCCAATGAATTGTATTAATTTGTATGTCTGACCCAAATGCGCATTTTGAACATTTAAGTCTGACATGAGTGCACATTTTCATTATTTGATGAAGAATGTTGTAAGCTGTCCGTAAATAATCATTACCATGAATAATGGTCCGATATATTTGATACAGAACTTGAAGAACTTCTTGCTCTTAAATCCGGAACTTCCTTCAACTTCGTCATCGATGAAATCAGGTCTTAACCATCCAATAATGATAGCTAAGAAGAATCCTGAAAGTGGCATCAGGATACCTTCGCTCACAGCGTCCCAGAGGTCTGCTACGCAAGACTGTCCGAGAATGTGGAGCCACTTAACTGTAGTTGCTTCACCGAGGCAGTCAAGAGTTGTAAGCAGGTTGCCTACAAGACCAATTCCTCCCATCATGAGAGTAATGGCAAATCTGTTAGCTGGTTTACCTTTCTTGATTCTTCCATCCATGATAGCGGAAATGCCGCCCTCCATCATACCGATTGATGAAGTCAGTGCTGCGAAGAATACGAGTAACCAGAAGAGGAATTGGAAGATTCTTCCTGCATAACCCATGCTCTGGAATACAGAAGTCATGGAAACGAAGAGCAGGGAAGGACCAGCACCAAACTCAAGACCAGTTGCTGCGCATGCAGGCATGATAGCAAGTCCGGCAAGAATTGCTACAGCTGTATCACCGAGTACGATGAACAGAGAGTTCTTTTCGAGGTTCTCTTTCTTATTAAGGTATGAACCATAAGCAATGATGCAACCTGATGAAATAGATAATGAGAAGAACATCTGGGATCCTGCTAATTTAAATGTTTCAAACAATCCCTTAGGTGTGCTCATTACTGAGAAGTCAGGCTTGAATAAGAATGACAGGCCAGCAGCTGAGCCAGGCATTGAGATTGACTTAACTACAATTACTAAGAGCATTACGAATAATGCAGGCATTGCATACTTGCAGAACTTCTCAATTCCACCAGACACACCGCCCAGAACGATAATGATAGTTAATGCAAGGAATACAGCAAGATAGATACATGCTGTACCACCATTGCTCAGAAGGTTCTGTACGAAGTATTCTGTAGAATCTGCAGTATTAATTGGTGCACCAGCATCAAACAGTCCTTGGATAGATGCAATTAGGTAGTGAGTAATATAACCACCGAATGTGCAATAGAAGGACAGCAGGAAGAATGGTACGATTGTAGCGAGTACACCATTAAACTTAAATTGAGGACCGATTGCTGCGTGAGCTTCAATAGCTGCCTTCTGTGTCTTACGACCAATAGAAATCTCGGTAAGCATGATAGGGTAGCCTACTGTTACGCATAAAATCAAATATACGAGTAAAAAGGCGAAGCCGCCACCTACACCACACTTGTAAGGGAAGCCCCATAGGTTACCTATACCTACGGCAGAACCCAAACAAGCCATAAGGAAACCGAAATTCGAATTGAATTTACCCTTATTGTTGTCTGCCATAATATACCTCCAAAATGATTGTTTCTTAGTTAAATAACAATGGATAAATTATACGACCGAATTATGTGAATTGTCAACAAAATTCGGTCGTATAAACATTGATTTTATTGAGTTTTAACAAATTTCTAATTAGAACTCATAATATTTTTTTCTGATGTCGTCAGGTATGACTCCGTCCCATACGAAATCATCATCTCCCCAACCTTCTTCGTATTCATAATAGCCTTCTTTATCTATGACAACTTCTTCGTATGTTTCGATAAGCTTCTCACCGGTTGGGTTGCCGTCTTCATCCAGAACATCGACCTCGCGAGTCCTTGTTTCTATATGAGTTATTGGCTCAATCCAAGTTCTGTGGTTCTCACGTTCAATGAGCCATTCCTCATAAGCTCTCTGCTTAGCCTCTTCCTTCATCTTCTTTTCTTCGTCGCCACTATATGTAGCAAGACCTTTCTCAGTTCCTCTAGTGTAGTAATATCCATCTTTATATACTACGTTTTCTGGCTGAGGTAAATATGTTCCTGTACAAGCGGCAGGGAGCTGTCTCATAATCTTGCCCCAAAGTGCAGCTGCAGGTCCTGACATTGTTGTAAGAGGAATATTGTTATCTGTTCCAATCCACAGGGATGCAGCATATGTTGGAGTGAATCCATCGAACCAAATGTCGCACTGTGTATCTGTTGTTCCAGTCTTACCACCTGACTGTACAGTGTTAACAGCTGCCGCACCGGCAATTCCCTTAGTAACAACTGACTGGAGTACGTTGCGCATGATCCATGCTACGCCTTCATCGATAACATCAGATTGTTCTGATTTGCTAACAAGTATTTCTTCACCATCTTTATCAACTACCTTAGTGTAGCATACTGGTGTGTTGAGTTTGCCTCCAGCAGGGTATACAGAATATGCAAGAGCCATCTCAAGAGGTTTAACACCATGAGACATAGCACCGAGGGCTAGAGCTGCAGGGTTAACGTCATTTACCTCTAGAGATGCATCATCTTCAACAGTAGTTAGACCATATTTCTTAAGCATATTGATAGAATAATCTGCTCCAATCTGCATCTCTAACTTGAACGCACATGTATTGATTGACTGCTGGATAGCAGACATGAATGTGTTACTGCCAGTATAACTGTTGTTAGAGTTGAGGGGCCATGGCTTCTGGTCTACTATAGTTCTTTCATCGGCAACTGAGGAGTGGGTAGTGATGTAATCTCCGTAACCCTTCTTACCTTGTTTGTCGATACCGTAGTCAACATACTCCCATTTCTTGCCAGCCTTAGCGAGCTCAAAGCTCTTTTGGAGAGCTGCGCCATATACGGCAAGAGGCTTGATGGATGATCCAGGCTGACGTGGGTTAGTTGCTCTGTTGAGCAGTCTTTCACCCTTAGTAGTACGTCCGCCAACCATAGCCTTAATTTCTCCAGTACCAACGCCTACGATAACCATAGCTGACTGTGGCTGAATTGTTTTCTGTGGTAATGAATATCCATTAGGAGTAATCTTTACTGTCTTACCCTTGATCTTAATTGCGCCAGGGTAGTCCTTAAAGTAGTCAGCAGAAATTACTAGGTCATCGTTCTTATCTAACGACTTATAATTAGCTGGAATTGATACATATCCACCAGGAATAGCGTACAGAACGCCATCTTCATATGTATAGGTCTGCTTGAACTCTACGCTGTAATCAATCTCTCCGCCAACTTCTGTAGTATAGATATTGAGTCTGTGACCACGCTTAATTGTAAGTGATCCGTCTTTGTTGACCTTAGCTTCACCAGGCTCAAATACATAGTCTCCATCATCATTGAAAAAGTTGCTGTAATTATAAAGTAGTAATACACCTTCTCTTGAGATAATATTGCCATCTTCATCTGTTCTGCTAGTTACGCCAGGGTAGTTAGCAGGATTAGCAAACTCCTTAACGATGGTCTTCTGAGCAGTGCTATCCATTGTTGAGTAGATCTTGAGGCCCTTGGTATATACCATACGCTCAGCATCAGCTTCATCCATTCCATACTCTTCAACTAAGTCAGCGATAACAGTATCTACAAGATATTCATGGAAGTATGAATTAGAACCATTACCTGTGTTGAAAGTAGGGTTGATAAAGTCAATCAGGTCTTTGTCGTAAACAGCCTTGTGCTGTGCTTCGCTGATATAGCCCTGTTCCTTCATGAAATCTAGACATATATTACGTCTGAATTTGGCTGTATCGTTAGCAATATATGTATCCGGTTCACGTGTGATAATGTTGGTATCTGCCTCAGTTACGCTAGTAGGATCTACACACTGAACCAGAGCATATGTATCAGGTGCCTGTGGAAGGGCAGCAAGAGCTGCACATTCTAGAAGGTCGAGATTCTTGACTTCCTTGGAGAAGTAAGACTTAGCAGCTGAGTTAACGCCATAACAACCATAGCCAAGGTAGATGGTGTTAAGGTATGCCTCAACAATTTCTTCTTTGCTGAGACAGGCTTCTAACCTCGAAGCATAATACATCTCCATGACTTTTCGTTTGATACTTCGGACGCTCTTGGTATCAGCAAGGTAAACATTACGCGCTAATTGCTGAGTTATAGTACTTGTACCACTTATTTGGCCACCGCCTAGTACCGAGCTGACGACAGCACCGCACATTCTTATCCAGTTAAATCCATGATGTTTCCAGAAGGTTTTATCTTCAAGAGCAACGAAAGCGTTGACTAAATTTTCAGGCATTTCTTCATATTTAGTAATCTTACGATTCTGATCGTAATATACTTGGTCAACCGGTTCGCCTTGATCATCATAAATGATTGAGCTCTGATCTACCATCGAATAAACATCATGGAAGTCATAATGTGGTGCAAGAAGGATGCAGACAGCGAAATACAGCATTAAGCACAGACCTAGAGCAACACCAAGTGCAATAAGATCTAATATGAGTTTCTTAATGCTAAGAATATAAGGTTTGTTCTTAATCTTCTTGCCAGCCAGAATATATGTTTCACCCTGGGTAGGGTCGTAGTTTGGGTTCTCTTTAAGAAGGTATTTCTCCATGAAAGACTTCTTGTCGAAATTCTTAATCTTGCCCTTAACGACATGAGCACCAGCAGCAAGCTTCTTACCTGAATCGGCCACTTTGGCCATTGTTGCTGTAAATCTTCTATCTGATGACTCCTTTTCAACTTTCTTTTCTTCGATTGGTTCGAAAATTGGGTCATTGAAAATGAAATCCTTGTCGTCCAGCTGTTCTGCTGATTCAACAGGCTCTGATGGTTTGTCATTAAGATAGGAGTTGATATCCGGTTCGATGGTCTCGTCTTGAGTATCGAACTGAGCAAGGAAACTATCGATTTCCAGCTCTTTGTCGGAACGCTTATCTCTGTCTGATCTCATATACGGCCTCCTGTATAGTGCTTTCTATATTGATATCGTAATTATCTAAATTGTCTTTATTCTCTAAAACAACTTGTCTTACCAGTTTTGCTGCTCGGTCTACTGCATCAAATAATGAACTGCCAGTCAACAATTCAGATAGGAGAGTAGCCGAGAATACATCTCCTGTGCCTACCTTGGTATATGGTAGTATATCATATCCAATAGCAATAAGATCATCAGTAGAACTGTCATAAACAAGATTGAAGTTCTTTGCATCTGTATTCTTGCATCCTGTGATAACAATACTCTTGGCGCCAAGATCTTTTAATGATTGGATGAGTTCTTCATATTGATTCATAGATAGAACCATTTCACCATTGAACTTGTCTGTAAGCAGCTCGGCTTCGGTCAGGTTAGGAATGATAAGGTCTGAACGAGATGCGAGTTTTCTATAAGCATCAACAGCACCTTCATACATTCCCGGATAAATCTTACCGTCATCTGCCATGATAGGGTCTACCATTAGAAGTGATGGATGGTAGACATCTATGAGTTTGTTAATAACATCGACTTGCTCTGCAGAATTGATAAGTCCTGTTGCTATATTGGAAAAACTAAAGCCTAGTTGTTGCCATTGCGCAATGCAGTCTCTCATGAATTCTGTTGTATCTAGTATGACCGAACTGCCGTAATCCATTGTGTTGGATACGATCGCAGTAGGGAGTACATAAGGATGAAGCCCATATGCAGTCATAACCGGTAACATCGCCATGGATGAAACTCTGCCGTAAGCGGTTACATCATTTACTATTAGTGTTTTGTTATCATTAATCATGCGTTGTCTATAGATTATAAGGACAGGAAATTGCCCTTGGTTTTAATGTAGCAAAGTAGCATGTTGGTAAGAACAGCTGTAGACTTACTGCTTTCCTTGACATGTACTATATCAAGCTTGTCGTTGATGCGAGCCAAGTAAGTCATAGGTGTAAAGTAAGTATCGTATGTTGATTCAATTCTCATATCACCACCGGATAGGTCACTGACCTTGAAGTAGGTAGATTTGAGAGTGTTAAGAAGACCATCCTTATTATTGTCATATCCAGGAAGTTCTCCCATTGTTACAACTCTACAACCGGCTAGCTCAGCAGCAGCTGCTGTGTCTTGGTTTAACTGTTGCATAATATTCTCGTTTATTGCCTGGGATGTAACATCAATATTAATTGTATGATCATCCGATGTAATCTGCCTAATACATGAAATGCCATAGATGGAATCTTCATTATAGCCATCAAGGATATCGTCTGATTCATCATATCTGTATGTGCCGTTCTTAAGTGCATACAGAGCTGTTGTAAGTGTATCAAATGTGTTCTTATTATAAGCATCAACAGGATAATCCTCGCTGTTATTATCTAGAATCTCATAACTGTAGTTGCATAGAGGGTTATCGTCTTCCAGTGCCTTGTTAAATGCCTCGATTCTCTTGTCGAGATACTTAGTTAGTGAATCAACAGCATAGGAGTTAACAAGGATTGTTGCAGTGACACCTGTTGGATACATATATCCCTTGTTCTCAACTTGGAAATCGGCAAGCTGACATATTGTGGATTTGCTCTTGAGCCTTGTCAGTACCGTGCTGAATAAATTGATAGGGTTTACGTGCTTAGAAATACCGGCATCAATTACGTCTGACTTAACACCACTAATATTGATCTTGATAGCTGTGTCACATGTTATATCTTCTCTTGCAGCATCTATGATGACTTGCTCGTCCTTCTGACAGAATGAACGTGTTGAAACATAAGGTTTCGAGCCGTAGTCAAGATAAATCACTTTGGCATTAGAAGGTATGAGCGCTGGATCAAGCGCGGAATATGCCGATCCATCGTTGTTCTCATTATTGATGAAGATTACGGTCTTCTTGGCTGAGTTCATCTCAGTGGCCGCAACCATAAATGCACTGGCCAAACTCCTGCGGTTGCCAACTGCGTTCTCGTAGTTATAGTTAATGACAACTACAGTAGGGGATACTTTCTTCTTACGAGCTGTAGCCTTGTGAGAGAAGATGATGTTGCCAGCGTTATCAACTTTGTAATTGACATTATATTTTTCGCCCCAATCTGTAATGTAGTTGCGAAGATCATCCTGTGAATCGAATGATTCAGCGTCAACCTCAAGATTCTTGTAGAGCTCATTATACTGTGAATTATTGAAAACTCGGATGTTGTTGTATTTATAAATACCGATAACAATTAACAGTGCAGCTATTACTGTAATCAGTATTATGATTATTCTATTTTTCCTTGAAAGTTTGCGCATTCTTAATGCCTTTCTTGTTACATAAATATACACAGTAATTATACTACTTATATGTGTTGATTTGAAGAAAATATATGTATATTAAGAACAAATAAAAGAACAAAAATCGCTTGCAATGGCTCAAGTCTTGTGCTAATATAGACAAGCGTGTTGAGTACACGACACCGAAAAAATCTACAAGGAGGTGCGGCAAATGTCCAAGAAATGCGAAGTGTGCGGCAAGGGTCAGACATCAGGAAACATGGTTTCTCACTCAATGATCCATACAAGACGTAAGTGGAACGCAAACATCCAGACAGTAAGGATTAACGATAATGGTACAGTGAGAAAGGCATCAGTATGCACTAGCTGCCTCAGATCGGGCAAGGTTAACCGTGCCGTTTAATACGTATATACCGTACTGTGAGTCTTAAGCCATAGGCTTAAGACTTTTTTCTTACAACAATGGCTCAGATATCTAGAAATGATTACGGCTCAATCGTTGTTAACGATAATGTGCTGGAAAAACAAATAATTGCTGAGATCCTTGATATGCAAGGTAAAGCTATTCCGTGCAATAAGAAGGGTAAGATTATTAAAGGTAAGACGAACCCTACTATTGACTCGGATTATTATGATGCAATTACAATAACTGATACTATTAAAGAGAACAGCGTGAAGATATATTTAATTACTGTTTTCGGTGAGAGTATTTCTAGCATTACTGATGAGATATTTGATAAGATTGCTGCAGTATATGACAGTTTGAAGGTTAAGAAACCTGATACAACCAAGATATTCATAATGGGCATGAAGACTAACAGTGGACTTGTTGTAAAGAGAGACATTGAGGTCCAGCATAGCTATGACTAATCCATTATCGTTATACGATAACGTTAATAGTATTAAAGGAATAGGTCAGAAGAAAGCCGACAGGCTTATGGTGCTCGGAATTCGAACAATTCAAGATCTGTTGGACCATTATCCATATAAATATAAAGATAGAAGACATGCAGTTATGTCTAATCACGCAACAGAGGATAGAGATGCGTTGATTGTCGGAACCTTAGAAAGACTTAGCTCTAGACCAATAGGCGGTCATAAGATGCTGGTTGAATGTACTTTTAAGGACGAAGGTGGGACATATAGTGCTGTCTTTTTTAATAGGCCTTATCTCAAGCAATCTTTGTCAGTTGGCAAACAATATTCAATATTCGGTAGAGTAAGATTGAAGAATGGATTCCGTAGTTTTGCTAATCCGGAAATTGTTGAAACAGACTGTGACCAGGATAGAAGAGGAATTATACCCGTATACAGATGTACACAGGGCCTTACTAGCAATGATTTCATTAAGTGGATTGATTATGTTCTTAGTAACATTAATCTCGATGAGGATTGGATAGACAGAAAGTATTTGGAGGAACACGGCATCTGCGACAGAGCTTTTGCTTGCACCAACCTTCATTTTCCTGAAAGCGAGGTACACTACAAAACTGCTAGATTTCGCATGATATACGAGCAGTTGCTGATTTATCAGATTGCCGTACGATTAAACAGGAAAGATATAGATAGCAATCATGGTAATTCCTCTATAGAGGATGTAGATATTACTCCATTTATCGAGGCATTGCCTTTTACACTAACTGATGGACAGATGTCCTGTATTAGAGAGATTGAGAGAGATCTTGTTGATGCCAAATCAATGAATCGCCTCGTACAAGGCGACGTTGGTTGCGGCAAGACAGTGGTTGCGGAGGCAGCTATATATAAGTGCGTAAAATCTGGTTTGCAGGCTGCAATGATGGCGCCGACTGAAATACTTGCAAGGCAGCATTTTGAACGCTTACAGAGGGATTTTGAGCCATATGGCATTAGCTGTGCGCTGCTTGTTAGCGGCATGAAGGTGGCAGAAAGAAGAGACTGTATATCCGGTATTGCTAATGGCACTATCGATGTTGTTGTTGGAACTCACGCCATTATTCAAGATGATGTTGTTTACAATAATCTAGGATTGGTTATTACCGATGAACAGCATCGTTTTGGAGTAAATCAGAGAAAATCTCTTGTAAATAAAGGCGATGCCGTTAACGTATGCGTAATGTCGGCGACACCTATACCAAGAACACTTGCTGCTACAGTGTTCGGTGACATGGATTTCTCGATTATTAGGACAAAACCATTAAATCGTCTGGATGTCATCACTAAAGCTGTAGGACCAGAGAGCCGAGAGCGTGCTTATATTGCTGTAAGAGATGAACTACAATTAGGACATCAGGCCTACGTTATTGCGCCTAGTATAGACAGCGATGAAGATGTTATATCTTCTGTAGAAAAACTATATGAGGAGTTATCAGATAAATTTAGTGACTACAGGGTAGCTCTCATTCATGGAAAACTTGATAAATCCGATAAAGAAGCAATCATGAACGATTTTGCCAGTGGCAAGATTGATTTGCTTGTTGCTACTGTAGTTATTGAAGTAGGAATTGATATTCCTAACGCAACTGTTATTGTTCTTGAGAATAGCGAGAGATATGGACTTGCTCAGATGCACCAATTAAGAGGTAGAGTAGGCAGATCCAAGTACCAATCATATTGCTATTTAATTAATTACAGTAAAAGCGAAACTGCAATTGCTAGAGCAGATGCGATGGTTAATATTCACGATGGCTTTGAAATCAGTGAGGAAGATTACAGACTTCGTGGACCTGGTGATGTCATGGGGACTATGCAATCAGGCAATTATCAATCAGGAATCATCTCCTTGTGTAGATATGAGGAAATACTCAATCTGGCAATCGATGATGCGAATAG
>R21__coassemble_473_pt1 | contig 33091 bp, 27 predicted proteins | sample R21__metabat2_high_PE_011 | metagenome-assembled genome bin R21
CCCCCACACCACACCCACCCCCCCACCCCCGGCCCCGGGGGGCCCCACATGTACAGGTTTTGCGCACTTTGGGACACTCCTGAAAAGAATATTATATAGTTAATAAAAGAACTCGCATTAAACGCGAGTTCTTTTTCTAGTATCAGGAGTGTCCCAAAGTGTACATTTAGTGTACATTACCCCCGTCCCCGATTAATTACCATTTATTTTCAACTTTCTCGGCGAATCCGATGAAGTCTTTAATGTGAATGCGCGTGCCGTCCTCGAGGATTGCTGTACCGGTATAGCGGCCGAACACTTGATGCTGATCACTCTTGATGAGTTTGACATCGGTGCAGGAAGCTCTATCAATAATAGGAACGAAGTCCATCTCGAACTTGCCATCATCGCTGGTGAAGGTCCAAGGGCTCAGGTAGTCCTCGGTTCCGTTCTTCATAGGAATATTGAATGTAACCTCGCTCAACTTGTGTGATTTGCCTCTGTAGAAGAGCATGTTCTCGGTAGCGGCGCTGGTATCACCAAATCCATATCCGATATTGAATCCAAATTCATTACCATCAACACGACCTGAAGCGGAGCCCCAGTACCAAGTATTATGGTATGTCCACACGCCACGGCCCCAGTCGAGAATTCCCATTGATTCGAAAGGCTTGAATTCGTACTTATCTACACCAATCTTAACGCAACCCTGGGCCGGCATGTTATTGATCTTCTGATTGTAATAGAAATGTCCTGCTTTGCCGAACGGAGTAACGATTACCATCGACTCTTCAGGTTCACTCAGCAGCTTGATATCAAAATCAATCGCCTTGCCATCCTTGAACTTGTCCATGTGGCCTGTCAGGTGACGAGTGCCATCCTTAACGATGAACTTCAGATAATAGTTCTTGCCATATATTTCACTGATGCCCTCTTCCGAAGTCTCAGGCAATCCGGTCTTACCCATAGTAAGCCATCTCATAGGACTCTTGGTAATTTCCCAAGGATCGCCATCGAATGACAGGAAGGAAATCGAATCAAGTCCCATATATGAATTGTCGGCAATCGTCACCGCCAGGCCGTAGTGATCATTACCAATATAGTAATAATCCCACTCTTTGAGCCTCATCAGGCCACCTTTTACCTTGGTCTTGTCATATACCGGGAGTAATTTCCTCGCAAATCCAACTTGCGTTAAATCTCCATTTTCGTCCAATAAAGGTCTTGCTTCGGTGATTTCTACGTTGTTTCTCATATCAATTTCCTCCATATACGGGCTAATCGTTCGGATTAGCTGACAAAAAAATGTCGCATATTCCTTCTCTTTCATTGTACTACTATTCGTACACAACCGCAACACTTTGCAATTTCAATACTTTTCGATATATAGTGCAAAAATTTATTAAAACCACAATATTTATGTTGATTTTTGCATTAGCTTATTGTACATTTAGCAGGATGAAAATTTTTACCGAATTAGCTAACAATCTAAAAAAGGAGGAGGAGAAGAACATGTCAAAGGCAAGACGAATAGTTCAAGTTCAGGAACGTGTGCCATTGAGTCAGGGAATTCCACTTTCCATTCAGCACACATTCGCAATGTTCAGTGCATCAGTATTAGTTCCATATATTTTAGGGGTAAGTCCTTCCATAGCGCTTCTTATGAACGGTATCGGAACACTTATCTTTATTTTTATTACAAAGGGAAAAGCACCTGCTTACCTCGGATCATCCTTCGCATTCATCTCACCAGCCCTGCTGGTAATTGCGGATCCTGATCTCGGATATCAGTACGCTCTTGGCGGATTCGTAGTAGTAGGTCTGCTGATGTGTGCAATAGCTATCCTAATTAAGTTCGTAGGAACTAAGTGGATTGATTGCATCCTGCCACCTGCAGCAATGGGTCCTGTAGTTGCTCTTATCGGACTCGAGCTCGCTAGCAACGCTGCTTCAACAGGTGGAGTTCTTCCAGGAGAAGATGGCAGCATCGATCCAAAGTTCGTTATCGTATTCCTGGTAACACTGCTTCTCGCAGTATTCGGACAGATTCTTTACAGAGGATTTGCTAGTGCAATCGCTATTCTGATCGCAATCGTAGCCGGATATGTTCTTGCCCTCGTTATGGGTCTGGTAGACTTCAGCGCAGTTAAGGAAGCTTCCGTTGTAGCAATGCCAGCATTCCAGTTCCCTAAGTGGAGCTTCAAGGCAATCGCAACCATCATCCCAGCAATCCTGGTAGTAGTGAATGAACACATTGGACACCAGGTTGTTACTTCCGAAGTAATCGGAGCTGACCTCCTGAAGGATCCTGGTCTTCACAGATCAATGTTCTCTGATGGATTCTCAACAGCACTCTCCGGTCTCTGCGGAGCATGCCCAACAACAACTTACGGCGAGAACATCGGAGTTATGGCTATCACTAAGGTTTACAGCGTATGGGTAATTGGTGGTGCAGCAGTATTCTCAATCCTGCTCTCCTTCATCGGTAAGGCAAGTGCTCTTATTCAGACAATTCCTGGTCCTGTAATGGGTGGTGTATCCTTCCTGCTCTACGGAATGATCGGAGCATCCGGAATCAGACTGATGGTAGACTCCAAGATCGACTACTCCAAGCCACGTAACCTTGCGCTGACTTCAGTAGTATTCGTAGTAGGACTCTCCGGAATTACAGTTCAGCTCGGCGAAGCTTGCACACTGACAGGAATGAGCCTTGCAGCTGTAACAGGAATGATCCTCGGACTGGTATTCTATCTCCTTGATAAGTTCGGAATTACTAATGATCACGAAGATATCGACGATGTCATCGAGGCAGATGTATAGAGAACGATAATCAACACTGATTGAACATTCAAATGGGCAGACCATCAAGGTCTGCCCATTCTTTTATTTATTGCTAATATTCTAAGCCTCTTCAGCGATAGCCAACATCAGTACTCCAGTAATAATCAGAACTAGATATATATACTGTTTCCTTGTCAATTTTTCCTTGAGAATCGCTCTAGACAATACCAGCGAAACCACGCATACGGATGATATAATTGGCGCTGCTATAGCACCATTACCACTCATGGCAAACACATAAGTGAACTGCCCTGCTGTCTCACAGATTGCAGCTATTATCTTATCCTTCTGGTCTAAGAGGCTACCAAATCTAACGCCCTTGGATCTGATGTACGCATACAAGATAATTGCGGCAATTGCAAACGTCAGCTCGTATGATGTATTTGCAACCTCTTCAATATTAGCTTCACTTACGCCTTTTAGCGGGCTGGTTGCGACATCCAGATAATAGATATCGAGAAAACTACCCAGCGCATCGAGGATTGCATAGCAGAACGGCATCGCAAAGGCAATGGCTGCCATCTTCTTGCCTATCCGCTTGCCCCTGTTATTCTCTGCGCTGCGTTCCATATAGCCAATACCCAGAATACCGATAAGCATTATGATAATAGCCACGATGGATGATCGTGAAATGCTACTTCCCAAGATACCGATGCACATCAACGTGCATATTGCTCCAGAAGTATTCTCTATTGGATCTGAAATCGACTCCTCAATAAATCTGCAGCCGAAGAAAGAAGCAGTCATTGACACGATATAACATGCCGAAACAGGAAGGTATCGAAGCAGATTAACCGGATCATACGAAATATGCTGAGTTGCAAGAGTAAATATCGCATGCAAACCCATAACGGTTCCAACACATACGCAGATCTTTAGATGAGCATACCGTTCTTCCTGCCTGGCGCCCTTCTTATAGAAGATTTCTGCAATACCCCATATTAATGTTGTTGTAATAGCAAATATTAGCCACATATTACTGAATAAAAGGCACTGCTTATCAGTAGCAGTGCCTAGAATTATTATTACCTTCTACAGATATACTTATTTCAAATCGTCCAGATTAATATCTTCGTCAAAACCAAGTCCTGCATATCCAATCTGACCAGTTCTGAACTCATTGATGATTTCATCAAAGTCATGTTTCATAGTAGAAGTACTAGCAAAACCAGCCAAGTCTCTTGTTGGAATCATCTCGAAGATATCATCAAACGCAGGATTAGTTGCGCTCATGTTAACGCTATTGTCACTCTCTTCAGTGTGTACATCAGTATTCTTGAAGAAATCTTCAACATCGATATCAGTATCAATATCTACCTCAGGCATTCCAAATCTGATAGTTTGACTTTCTCTTTCTGCGATATCGTTATCAAGGCTGGTAATAGTCGCCTTGAGTTCATCAACGATGCTGTTGATTTCATTTTCATTAGGAGTGAACATCTCCAATCCAGACAATGTATCTTCAATTGTGCCCTTATCATCGCTATCAAGTGAAATGTTTTCCCAATCGAAGCTTGTCTCTTCATTATCATTCAGATATCCTTCAGAACTATCAGCTTCGAATGCAGCTGTATCATCTCCGTCCAGGCTGATTACGGCTGGTGCTGGCATTGCTCCAGGTGCGTCTGGAATTTCCATTGGCTCTGGTGCACTTGCCGCAGTAATCTTATATACGAATACTGCTTCCTGCTTCATTCCGCGGTTAATGATACGGATTCTATCAGCCTTACCGTCAACGCTATTAGCCTTAACGAGAATATCCGCTGTCTCTCCTGCAGCGATATCCATGCTAGCAGTCTGGTCACCACTTGGTGGCATATCCCAGTTGCCTGTATCCGGATTGTAAGCAGTATGGAAAAATCTAATCTTACCTACAGTCACATCAAAGTGATAATTGCAATCAGCATCAACGCTAGGCAGTAAGCATTCGCTCTGCTTGTCACCAATCTGACCTCTCAGATTAACTGTAGCCTGAGCCTTCTTGTAAATCAGGCCCTTATACTCTCCTGCATTAGCTCTGTTCTCGGATACAATAAGAACATTGCAATATGCATTATTGAGAACATAGTCTGTTGTTCTTCCAACAACACTAAGCGTATCTGACTTGGCTGACTTAGTCATTACAATATAATCTGCATTGTACTCACGTGCGACCTTAACAATGCAAGGACCAGCCTTGCCAACGAAAGCCTTAGTTACAACCTGGTAACCATCCAGAACTTTCTTTATTACATCCAGTTTGCGCTCAATTACAGCTAATGCTTCAGCTTCTTCTTCGCGAGTCGCCGAGATACCTAGGCTCTCGTCTGCCATCACGATAATAATCTCAGCCTGCTCTTTGCCAAAATGCTTCTTAGCATATTGAAGAGCCATCAAGCTTCTGTCGGTCTCAATAAGAGGTAATACGATTTTTCTCATGTCTATCTCCCATCTCTAGTTATAATGCAGTGCATAATATTTTACTACATTTCAGGGTATTTATTCAACTTTTTGTATAATTGACTATTTAGTTGCCCTATCTCTAAGTTCGCTATATGCTGTTGCGCCCAGTATTAGAACTGCTCCCATGAATACCCAGATTGACAAATTTTCCTTGAGGAACAGTGCCGACAACAAGCACGCCTCCACAGGATCTATGTAACTGAGAATGCCAACCGCAGATGCTGGCAGCTTGTTAACCGAATCAAAGTAGAACACATAAGCTATTCCCGTGTGGAGAATTCCCAGCGTGAGCAGGCAGATAACGCCCATCGTTGTCAAGGTAATAGTGCTATATGCATCAGTTGCCAAAGTATAAGGAATCATTATGACAGTTACCAGCGACATCTGCATCACCGTGGTATCTACCGTTGAGATATCCTTCATATATTTGTTAATAAGAACAACTACAGCATAGAAGAATCCACCAGCGATTCCATACAATGCGCCTTTGAGTTCTGATAGATTAAAGCCAACCTGCAGAACGCCACTAACCATTATCATTCCTACGAACGCAACCAGAACACACATCCACTTCCTGAATTCAATCTTCTCCTTCAAGATGATTGCACTCATAATGATGAAGAATATTGGTTGCATATAGTAACACAGGGTTCCAGTTGCAACGGTTGTATACTTGAACGCCTCGAACTGACTTACCCAGTTGCAACACATGCAAGCGGAACTCAGTACCAACCATCCGATATTGCGCTTGATTGCCTCCTTGTCTAGACTCTTGCCTGTTAATTTGAGGAACAGGAACAAGATTAGAGCTCCTACGAAAGCTCTTCCTAGGCAAATAATGCTCGACGGCATATCTATGAAACGCGATAACGTTCCAATAGTACCGAAGAGCATCATCGTAATAATGTACTGTAATCTACTAGATCTAGCCATTATTTAGGTCAAATTTATTAGTCGTTAGTGTAGTTATCGAAGTATCCCTGAATAAGAATAACAGGAGTACCCTTGTCTCCAGAACCTGAAGTTAAGTCGCAGAGAGAACCAATCAGGTCTGTAAGGCGACGAGGAGTTGTTCCCTCACTAGCCATGTTACCAACGAGGTCAGATTCCTTAGCCTTAATAGCCTCAGAAACTGCTGCCTTTAATGCATCTCCTGTCAGGTCTGCATAATCATTATCTGCAAGATACTTGAGCTTGAGCTCATTAGGAGTTCCCTCAAGTCCCTTAGTATATGCAGGTGATACAACTGGATCAGCAAGCTCCCAAATCTTACCAACAGGATCCTTGAAAGCTCCATCTCCGTATACCATAACCTCTACATTCTTGCCTGTCTTAGCCTTGAGCTTGGCCTGGATATCTTCAACGAGTCCCTGACAATCTCTTGGGAAGAGCTTGATAGTATCCTCAGTTGCCTTGTTGGAACCGAGCAGTCCATAGTTCTCATTGTATCCGTTGCCATCGATGCTAGTGTTCAGGATGTCATCCATGCCATAAACATTAGCGCCCTTAGCCTTGAGGATTCTCTTAGTTCTTGCTCTAGTATGAATATCACAAGTAATAACGTTGTTAGTGTACTTGAGAATCTCCTCAGCATGATTAGCGAAGATAATCTCAGCCTCAGCTCCCATCTCCTTAATCAGGTCGCCATAGTACTTAACATAGTCAACACCTGTGAACTGGTGCTTGTTCTCACCAAACAGTTCTCTGTACTTAGCCTCAGTAAGTACATCGCTGTATGGGTTGATACCTGCTTCATCAATCTGATCCATAGTCAGCAGTGCATTACCTACCTCATCTGAAGGATAGCTGAGCATCAGAACTACCTTCTTAGCTCCCTTAGCCATTCCTCTCAGGCAGATAGCGAATCTATTTCTGGACAGAATTGGCCAAATGATTCCAATAGTCTCACCACCGAGTTTGTTCTTAACGTCCTTGGCAATAGCATCAACGCTAGCATAATTGCCCTGGCATCTTGCTACGATAGATTCAGTCATTGCAACAACATCCTTGTCACGCAGCTCAAATCCTTCGGATTCAGCAGCACCAAGCACGCTATCTACAACCATAGTAGCAAGGTCGTCTCCTTCACGGAATATAGGACATCTGATTCCTCTTGAAACAGTTCCTACTCTTCTTTCATTACTCATAATTGAGCCTCCTGTGTATATATAAAACTTGTCGTGATAATCATATTGATGTCGATAACAGCACCGATATTTTTGACATTTTATTTTATCATTTTTGTATTTATTATGCAATAAAACAGAGGCCATATAGCCTCTGTTCATATCATGTTAGCATCAACTACTTTAGGATATCTTTCATAGTTGAGAGCATTGCTGCACATCTAGACTGTGCTTCATCAGCGTCTGCGCCCTTAGCCAAGATATAGCACTTAACTCTTGGCTCTGTACCAGAAGGTCTTACGATACAAGTGCAACCATCCTCAAGTGTATATGCGAGCACATTGCTCTTAGTGAATCCAGGAATATCGTCAAGATAGTCAACAGTCTTAATAACTGCGGAGTTGATTGACTTAGGAGGATTAGCTCTCAATGCTACCATTACATTGGACATCTTCTCCTGTGCATCATATCCCTCAAACCAGAATGATTCAGTCTTCTCAACGAAGTATCCATACTTCTTGTACAGATCCTGCAGACCTTCATATACAGTCATGCCCTTGGACTTGTAATAGCAGCCAACTTCTGCCATCAACATTGTTGCAACAACAGCATCCTTGTCTCTAGCATATGTTCCGGCCAGGAATCCGATTGCTTCTTCAAATCCGAAGAGGAATGTATAATCACCTGTTTCTTCGAACTCTTTAATCTTCTCGCCAATGAACTTAAATCCTGTAAGAACCTGGAAGCACTTAATTCCGTGTGCCTCACAGATAGCATCAGCCATTGTAGTAGAAACGATAGATCTGCATACTGCAGCGTTACTAGCGAGTATTCCCTGCTCCTTCTTGACATTGATGAGATAGTCAAGCATGAGGCAAGCTTCCTGGTTGCCAGATAATACCATGTAGTTATCGTCTCCGTTGCCACCATCGCTGTGCTTTCTTACTACTGCACCACATCTGTCTGAATCAGGGTCAGTTCCGATAACAATATCTGCATCATTCTTCTTAGCATATTCAATTGCAAGTGCAAATCCCTCAGTATTCTCAGGATTTGGTGACTTTACTGTTGGGAAGTTGCCGTCAGGAATCATCTGTTCCTCAACAGGAATGATGTCAGTGATACCAATTCTTCTCAGCACCTCTGGTACCAGTTTGTAACCGGCACCGTGGAATGGTGAATAAACGATCTTAATGTCCTTGGCAGCTGCATCTATGTACTTCTTACCAACGGACTGTTCCTGTACCTTGGCAAGATATTTCTCGTCAACCTCAGCACCTATCATCTGAATCAGGCCTGCAGCCTTAGCCTCATCAAGTGGCATTGTCTTAACGTCAGCGAAAATGTCGATAGCCTTGATTTCAGCTGCAACTGCATCGGCTTTGTCAGGTGCCATTTGTGCGCCATCAGCCCAGTAAACCTTGTAGCCATTGTATTCCTTGGCATTGTGGCTAGCAGTAATGTTAATGCCGGCAATTGAGCCAGTCTCTCTTACTGCAAATGACAGCTCAGGAGTAGGTCTCATCTCGTCAAAGAGATATGACTTGATTCCATTAGCAGCGAGCACCTGTGCAGCTTCACTTGCGAAGAGAGGGCTGTTGTTTCGGCAGTCATAAGCTATAGCCACACCATGTCCTTCAGTAGAGTTACCACCCTCTTGACCACCATTACGAATGATGACATTAGCCATAGCCTGAGTTGCATGGCGAACCGTGTAGATGTTCATATTATTCAGACCTGCCTTCATAATGCCTCTCAGGCCAGCAGTACCGAATGTTAGCATCTGTCCAAATCTTCCCTTAATCTCCTCATCATCATCGGCGATAGCTGCAAGGTTCTTCTTACAGATATCATCAACGACTGGTGAGCTCATCCAATAATCATATTCTTCCTTGTAGCTTCTCATCTAACTTACCTCCTCAAACTGAGAGTTATAAAGATCGGCGTAGAATCCGCCCTTGGCGAGCAGTTCCTCATGAGTTCCCTGCTCCACAATATCACCGTGATCCATTACAAGAATGAGATCTGCATTTCTAATAGTCGATAATCTATGTGCAATGATAAAGCTGGTTCTACCCTGTGTCAGGTTGTCCATAGCTTTCTGTATTTCTTCCTCAGTTCTAGTATCTACTGAAGATGTGGCTTCGTCAAGTATTAAGAGCTTCTTATCTGCAAGAATTGCTCTAGCAATTGTCATTAACTGTCTCTGGCCCTCTGAAATATTAGTTGCATCTTCATTCAGCACAGTCTTGTATCCGCCTGACAATGTACGTATGAAGTGATGTGCTTTGGCCGCCTTGGCTGCCTCAATTACTTCTTCGTTGCTAGCTCCTGCCTTACCAAATCTCAAGTTGGAATGAATTGTTCCCTGGAACAGCCATGTATCCTGCAGTACCATAGCGTAATTCTCTCGATACTCCTTACGCTTGTACTCACGTATAGCGTGACCATCAACCTTAATTGATCCACTAGTTACATCATAGAATCTCATCAGCAGTTTAACCATAGTTGTCTTGCCCGCTCCTGTAGGTCCTACGATAGCGATCTTCTGACCAGGCTTTACCTTGACACTGAAATCGTGAATTACTAACTGATTAGGATCATATCCGAATGAAACGTGATCAAATTCTACCTCACCCTTGAGATCATCCGCATCGAGAGCATCTGTCTCGTCAACAGATTCTTCCTCTTCATTAAGGAATTCGAACACTCTCTCCGCAGCAGCCGCCATTGACTGGAGCTGGTTCATTATCTGAGCAACCTCCTGCACTGGCTGTCCGAGGTTCTTAACATACTGAATGAATGCCTGAATATCACCAACACCTATGCTGCCAGCAGCGCAGAATATTCCACCTGCTACAGCAACTGAAACATATCCCAGGTTGGTAACGACTCTCAGCAGCGGTCTCATCAGTCCTGACAAGAATTGCGATTTCCACGCTGATTCATAAAGCTTCTCGTTAGCCTTGCTGAATTCTTCTGTAATAGCTTCTTCTCTATTAAAAGCCTTGATAACCAGATGCCCAGAGAAGTTCTCCTCCACCTGGCTGTCTATGATACCCAAGTACTCCTGTTGAGCCTGGAAATGTTTCTGTGACATCTTGATAAGACCTGCCATAACGATTGCCGACAGGGGCACCACCATAACAGCAATGATTGTCATCGTCACATTCATGTAGAGCATTACAGCAACAATACCAACTACACTGATAACAGCCCATATCAAGTTGGAAATACTCTGATTCATGGACATACCGACTGTATCAATATCATTAGTGATTCTGGACAGTATCTCTCCAGTTGGTATTTTCTCGAAATATGCTATAGGCATGCGGTTGATTTTCTCAGCCACATCCCTTCTCATCTTGTAAATAACCTTCTGGGTGATATTGGTCATTATCCATGCCTGTAGGAATTGGAAGAATGCGCCAACAGCATATAAGATCATGGTGAATATCAACACCTTACCTATTGCAGTGAAGTCGAGGCCGCCTGTGCCGTGAATCTTTGCCATGACGCCCTGAGCAATAAGTGTAGTACCCTTACCCATTACCATAGGTCCCAGAGTCTCGAATATTGTTGATAGCGCAGCAATAAAGACCACGCCAATAATGGCTATCTTGTATCCTCCAAGATATGCCAGCGTGTCCTTGATAGCCTTGCCAAAATTCTTAGCCTTCTCGCCTGGTGCCATTGCAGCTCCAGGTCCGTGCTTTCTGGCGTGCTTCTTGCGTCCGTATTCGTCTGTGGTCTTGTCTTGCTTGTCTGCCATGATTATTTAATAGACGCCTTCAATTCCTTCTCTGATAATTGCGATTCTGCGATTTCTCTGTAAATATCGCAGTTCTTCATTAGCTCGCGGTGTGTTCCCTTTCCTACAATGCAACCATCATCCAGTACGATAATCTGCTCTGCATTAAGGATGGTTCCTACTCTCTGTGCAACGATGATCTTAGCTGATTGGGTCAGATGTTCTGCCAGAGCCTTACGCAGTTTGGCATCCGTCCTCATGTCCAGTGCTGAGAATGAATCGTCAAAGATTATTACCGGTGGATTCTTAATAAGAGCTCTTGCGATGGACAATCTTTGTTTTTGTCCTCCAGATACGTTACTACCACCCTGTGCAATAAAGCTATCGTAATCTTCGTCCTTGTCTAGAATGAACTCAGTTGCCTGAGCTAATTCAGCTGCGAGAGTCATCTCATCGTGTGTAGCGTCAGGCTTACCGAACTTAATATTGCTCTCGATTGTACCGCTGAACAGCATTCCCTTCTGTGGAATGAATCCAATCTTATCTCTCAGCGAGTGTAAATCTATATTTCTAATATCAATTCCATCGATTGTGATATTGCCTTCGGTAACATCGTAGAATCTTGGAATCAGATTAATAACTGTCGATTTGCCGCAACCAGTAGAGCCAATAATCGCAGTAGTTTCACCAGGGCGTGCTTCAAAATCTATATCCGTCAGTACGTTCTCCTCTGCATCAGGATACATAAATGAAACGTGGTTAAACTTGATAATGCCCTTAGTATCTTCTGGCAGAGTTACTGCCTTGTCATTGTTCTTAATGCTAGTCTCAGTCTCGATGACCTCGTATACTCTATCTGCAGCAACGCCTGCTCTTGGAATAAAGATAAACATACTGGAGATCATGAGGAACGAGAACACGATTTCCATTGAATATGAGATGAATGCAGTCATTGCGCCAACTTGGATAACACCCATATCAATTCTGTGTGCGGCTGTCCAAGTAATCCAGATGGTTAGTCCATACATTACTATCATCATAATTGGAGTCATCAACGTCATGGTACGTGTAACGAAGAGCTGATTTCTGTATACATCTCCGTTAGCCTTGTCGAATCTCTTCTCCTCAGTCTTCTCACGACCAAATGCTCTAATTACCTGAATACCGGTCAACATCTCACGAGATACAGCATTAAGTCCGTCAATCAGAGTCTGCATTATCTTGAACTTAGGCATTGCAACTACAAGCAGTACTCCCATGAGAGCAAGAATAGCAAGCACTCCTATAACAATTACGTAATTCATCTGAGCATGTGCCTGATAAACTCTGATGATGGACCAAGTGCATACGCAAGGTGCATATATCATCATACGGAGCATCATAGTGCAAGTGTTCTGGACCTGTGTTATGTCGTTAGTCGCTCTTGTTATTAGTGAGGATGTCTGGAACTGTTCAATCTCAGCGCTGGAGAATCCAATTACATTCTTGAACAGTCTAGCTCTAAGATCTCTACCAATGCTGGCTCCTACTCTTGCGGCCAGGAAGGATATTGCGGCTACCAGAGCCAGTGAAGCCAGAGCCATCAATAACATAATGCCTCCACACTTCCACATGTAGTCATGCTGCAGTTTATCAACATCTACGCCGGCTTCGGTATCGCACTGAACGGCGTATGCAATACCCATACCAATGAGTGTATCGTTGTTGCCTAATGCCTCTGCTGATTCAATGCTGGCCTTAATATCTGCAATTTCGTCAGTCTTCATGGTAGCTTCATTCTTAGCAACATATCTGTTCAAGATAGGAGCTAAGAACTTGTTATCGAGGCTATTCATCTGCTCTTCATCGCCTACAAGCTCCGCATTAAGAGAACGAATATCGCCATTTGTTTCGCTATACAGTTTGTTAATTGTTGCTGCATCTGTCTTAGACATATCTGCAGTCAGCTCATCCAACTCTCCTGATGTCACAGATACAGGAAGTATGTGTTCAACTCCACGGTTCTGAATACCGACATCAATGAGATTCTGAGTGTACTGTGGAAGATTTAGGTCACAGAAAGCCTGGCCTATTGTCAGCAATAGGATAATAAGCGCTATTTTCTTGTAAGGTCCCAGGTTCCTAACTAAATTCTTCATTATTCCTCAGAGTATAATTTGGTTCTTGTTGTATCTTGTCTACCAGCAGTCTCAAGAGCTGCTGCTATTTCTTCAATATTGCTACACACGAAGACCTTGTCCCAGTCTTCCTTCTTGTATAATTCTTCTCCCACCATTACCTCAATCATCTTGACCAAATTGTCATAATAACCGTCAATGTTGTAGAGGATAATTGGTCTATCTATATCTCCGAACAGTCCTAATCTCTTCAGCGCCATGCATTCAGAGATTTCATCAATTGTTCCCATGCCACCAGGGAGCGCGATATACGCCTCTCCATACTCTATCATTCTTGAACGTCTTGCAGACATATTAGGAACCACTTCAAGAGTAGTGCACTCCTCTAGGATTTCCTCTGCTGTGATAAAGAATCCTGGTGTTATACCAATAACTTCCCCACCGTTGTCCAGAACTGCTTTTGCTACTTCGCCCATAAGTCCAACGCTACCCGCACCATAAACCAAGCTGTGACCATTCTTAGCCAGCCACACGCCAAGTTCATCCGCTACGGTTCTAAAGTGAGGGTTCTTGCCATAATGGGCACCCATATATACTGCTACTCTCATAACAAAGACTCTTTAACACACGAAAAGGTGGCAAGGTATGCCACCTTAACTGTTATCTATTAATTATACTAAAATATTACTCGATAGTAAGAATGTCAACAAATCCTGTAATCTCGAAGACTTCCATAACCTCATCGTTAACGCCTACGAGCTTCATCTCGCCCTGCTTGCTCATAGTCTTTTGAGCAGCAAGAACAACTCTCAGTCCTGCGGATGAGATATACTCCAGCTTGTTGAAGTCAAGAACCAGCTCAGTTACGTCTGCCAGTGAGCTCTTAATCTCTGCTTCAAGATTAGGTGCTGTGCTAGTGTCCAGTCTTCCTTCGAGTGCGATCGTTAATTTGTTTCCGTCAAGGTTCTTAATGATTTCCATTTATTGCCTCCTAGAGTTTACTCTTAAACTATTGTAATTATACTATATTGATTTTTATACATCAAGCGCAACGTCGAGTATATTCTTGCCTTGATTACGTGTATATTTAACGTCTTCAGCCATCTGCTTAACCATGTAGATGCCCAGTCCTCCAATGCTTCTGTCCTCTGCAGAAAGAGTAACATCAGGGTCCTCCTTGGCCAATGGGTCATAGGCAACACCGTTGTCCTGGAATGACATGATTACCTTACCCTTGTCATACTCAGCAGTAACAACAGCTACTGTCGCACCACTGTAGTTGACAATGTTGGAGTAAATCTCATCAACCATTACCATGATCTTAGTAGCAGCCTTCATTGGCACTTCGTTTGTTTCTACAAATCTATCGAAGAATGCAGTGATTTCCTCAACTGATTCACGCGAAGGTGTTACTACAATCTTTCCTGCTCTATCTACGTCTGTTTTTCTCTTAATTCCTAGCATTGTTATATCATCAAATTGAGATGCTTCACCTACGAATTTATCAACCTTCTTCTTAACCAGCTTGCATGTATATCTCATATTCATGTTGCCGGAGTCCTTAATAGCTTCGATAAGCCTATCTTCACCGAAGAGTTCATTGTTAATGTTAGTAGCCTCTGTAACACCATCAGTGTAGAGTGTAATTGACTGTCCTTCTGCAAGGTCAAGTTCGAAGTCCTTGTACTGAACACCTTCCATGCCTGCCAAAACAAATCCTGGTCTACTCTTGAGATACTCAAGGGAACCATCCTCATTCTTAAGAACAGGTGGATTGTGTCCTGCATTAGCATATATAACATGTCCTGTGTTTAAGTCCATAATGCCGAGCCACGCCGTTACGAACATCTCTGCACTGTTATCTGCACAGAGTTTCTCGTTAGCCTTAGTGAATGCAACACCAGGTGTAGCTCCAGATTCCACAATGCTCTTGATAACGCTCTTGGCGCTCATCATGAACATCGCTGCAGGAATTCCCTTGCCCGAAACGTCCGCAATAAGGAACGCAACCTTATCTTCTCCTCCTACATAGTAGAAATCATAGAAGTCTCCGCCGACATCCTTAGCTGCCAGCATGTTAGCGTAGAGCTCGAATCTATTGTCATCAGGGAACAACGTTGGCAGTGCGGATCTCTGAATTGTCTTGGCAACTCTCAATTCCTCATCTACCTTGGCTGCTGCCTGAGCTATATAGTCCTTTAAGGTATCAACTGTTTCATTGATATCGTCGGACAAGCTCGCAAACTCTGAACTGCTTCTTACCGTAACGACAGTATCAAGGTTACCACTGGAAATCTTGGCAAGGTCTTCGTTTATCTTGTCAAGGTTTCTTACAATTATAACCTTGATAAGGATGTATATCATAATGAATACAACTGCAAGAATAACTACCTCAAGCAGTGCTGTTAACAGAGTTGTCAAACTCTTACTAAAGTCTGCCTCTGCACATGGATACATAGCTACTAAGTAATAATCACCGTAGTTGAAATATCCACAGTAGTAGTCATATCCTTCGTAAGTTCTCCTGTGGCATTCACGGCTACCAGAAGTCTTGAGTTCCTCCATAACTGCAGAGCAGTCTCTCTCCTCTTCTAACAAGGATTCCTCGGTATATGTTACTGCATAACCATCCTTATTAAGCATTACCAGATATCCCGTAGCTCCAATATGCCAGTTAGCTATATCCTCGGCAACGAACGCTTCAAGTTCTTCATCAGTGCTAATGCCCTCATTCTCTATATCACCCTTCAGATCATCCAACGTCATATTGATAGAATCGCTAGCTGATTTGAAAGCAATTGTATTCTGAATAGTATATTCCATTACGTTCGTAACAAAGAACGCCAGAATTACAGCAACCAGAAGTCCTACCTCGATATGCTGAGTAATACGTCTCTCCTCACCTCTTGGATGAAGATTTTCTTTATAAATTAGCGTAACAACAAATCCTGGTAGGGCAACCGCAAATGCAACCAGTGGAATCATAACTGGTGCACAAGTCGTTGTAACTGCATGTGCCTGAACCGGTTCACCAGCATTAGTGTAGTAAACGAGGAGCATATGAACTACCTCTGTTACCATTCCAATCATGCCTCCGTAAATGAATCCTGGTTTGCGTTCCTCCAAGATGAACTTTCTAACAAAAGCACCAAAGAGACCTGCGAAAATAGTACCAAGTGTACATGCAAGTCTAGTATATGTACCAGCGCCCCATAATACAGCGAACCATCTCTCAATACCGCCAATAAATCCAGCGATAATTCCGGCAGGAGCTCCGAAGAAGAGAGCCGCACTAAGTGGTGCTGCATCTCGAATATTCATTACAGCGCCTTCAATACTAACGCCAAACTCCGTACCAATGACAGCTAATCCCCCGAAAACTAGACCATAAACAATCTGTCTAATCCAGTAATTCTTGGGATTATCTCTGAACTTCTTTCTGTCGAGTGAAAATAAAGATACAGTGACTATTGAAAATAATATCGCTGCAATAAACAACTTATCAATTCCCTCAGGCATTATCCCCTCCAATAGTTTTTACCTGTAATATCATATAATTATACTCTTAAATCCTATGATTTTCCACAAAAAACGAGTACAATAGGGTTATGAACAACAACTCTCAGAAGCGCAAAGTAATAATTGGAATGAGCGGCGGTGTCGACTCCAGTGTCGCCGCGTACTTACTCAGAGAACAAGGCTACCAGGTAGTCGGAATTACTATGCGTTTATGCGAAGGTTTTGTTCACGGTACTGACTCCGAAAGTGTTCTGATGGCTAAGTCAGTTGCTGACAAGTTAGGCATAGATTTCATGACTGTTGATTATCAAGACGAATTTCGCGACCTTGTCGTTAACTCATTCGTTGAAACCTATGAGAAAGGCATGACGCCAAATCCATGCATCGAATGCAACAGATGCATCAAGTTCGACATGTTAATGAATGACAGCGACGAGGGTTACGAAAGTGACATGGAGCATGTCCCTCTTGTTGCAACAGGTCACTATGCAATAATCGAACATGATGCTAGATACAAACTACGCAAGTCTACCAACCTTGAGAAGGATCAATCGTATTTCTTATATACGCTTAGTCAAGACACACTATCCCGCATCATCTTCCCTCTCGGAGATATGGACAAGGCTACAGTAAGAGAAATTGCAGAATCAAATGGTCTAGTCAACGCCAAGAGAAAGGATAGTCAAGATATTTGTTTCATTCCAGATGGTGACTATGCTTCATTCATAGCTGGATTCACAGGCAAGAATTATCCAGAAGGAAACTTCGTAGATACTGATGGCAATATTCTAGGCCGCCACAAGGGTATAATAAAATACACGCTTGGACAGAGAAAAGGTCTTGGCCTCGCGCTCAAGAAACCTATGTATGTATATAGGCTCGATATGGAACGTAATGAAGTAGTTCTTGCGGATGATGAAAATCTCTTCAGCAAGGAACTTAGCGCAGAACGCGTTAACTGGGTATCCATAGCACCTCAGACCGATCCATTCCGCGCACTAGGTCGCATACGTTACCGCCATAAAGAAGCTCCATGTACTGTTACACCTAATAGCGATGGAACACTTTCAGTAACATTCGACGAACCACAACGCGCAATTACAGCCGGTCAGTCACTAGTTCTGTACGATATAGAAACAGATAGCTATGTACTAGGCGGCGGCATCATAAAGCAATAAAAAAGAGGCGATTGCCTCTTTTTTGTTTATAAATAACGGAATATTTCAACACCTTTGGTCTTCAGCCAATTCGACAGATACAGGTACAATGCAAAGAATATTGCACCGACCACCAATAAATAGATTCCCACACTAATGATATTGCGTGTGAAGTATCCCAGCACTCCAACTACCATCGCAACGCCCCATCCACCGAACATAGTGAGAGTTATAGGCAGGCCCTGTTTAATGCACTGACTCTCCGTTGTCCAGTCTAATCTAGGATGCTTGAGGTTCATCATCAATCCAAAGCATGAGCTAAAGTATGAATACGCAACCGTTATCAGTATAATGCCTGCATATACCGCAGTATCGAAGTTTATTGCCGACTGAATTCCTATCGCGAGGAACAGCGCAGGGATGCCCTGAAGGCATGTACTAAATTGCAGTTTGGATCTCAACACCTTGACATAATCGACAGGCATGGATTGCAACATCCAGAGATTCTTTCCTTCGAGTGAAATAGCGAATGGTGTCACTTCAGTAAGTGCTTCAACCATCATTATTACGAGAACTGCAACAAGTGGTAGCAATTGCTTGATTTCAGGCAAAGCTTCCATCAGTGGTTCATACTGAGCATACAAAGTTTCACCCTTGGCCATTGCTAGAACTCCGAGAATTATCATAATGATAGCGCCAAGCCCTGTGTTCAGCATGTACGTAATGCTTCCGAAGAATCTACGTCTCTCCTTAGTAAGAAGCGCCGCATCAACAGATTTCAGATGGATATTCTTCTCATTATATTTGGCAGCCTTGCCTACCGCCTTGGTAGTCGCAACCTTGAGGAAAGTTTTGGACATCAGGATGTACGCAAATGCCATCAGAACAGCTACGATAGCAATCGTTCCCAGCAAACCGACAACGCTACCAGTTGCACTCTTGCCCATCAGATAGAACGGGAAGAGCTTGTGTATTATCGTATTGCCCGCTTGTTCCATGTGTTCAGCAATATATGTGAACAATTTATTGGACTTGTACTGGAAATAATAGATTCCACCGATCATCACCAATCCAACAATGGCAGCAAGAGCCTTCTGGTTCTTCAGTTTGGACGATAGATATGCAATAACCCAGCCAATCAGGCAAGTTAATGCCAGCACGCCAAAACCTATGAGCAACATTGTCAGTATTGAGCATACTATTCCGAGCGCTCCCACCTTGTGCATCACAACGCCTATGATTAGCGTAGGCAACCATACCATTCCTGCGTACAGCACGCCCATGAAGTATACGCTTACCATTCTTGAAGCAATGATGCTACCTGTCTTGATAGGCATCGAGAGCAGGAATTCATTGTCTTTGGCAAGATAGAGCTGAGCATACGATGTAAGTGAATTGATAATTACAGACATCAGTACCGCAATCAATCCCATTATCGAGAAGGCAATCCATTCCTGTCCAGGCTCAGCTGAAATGAAAAACAGCGACGCCATCGCAGCAAAGGATCCAGCGAGCAGCAGGAACAAGCATACATACAGCACCACCATTCCTACGAAGGCGCCGCCTTTCAACTTGCCACCTGTCTTCTTACTACGAAAGTAGTAGGAACCTAGCTCAAGAAAATTCTTGTGAAGTAATACCTTGAACATTATTTCTCCTCCAATTCGAGGAAGACCTGTTCGAGGGATTCATCTCCCTTTACCTCTTCCATAGTTCCAGCCTTTATTAATCTTCCCTGCTTGATGATTGCTACCATATCGCAGAGTTTCTCAGCTACATCAAGTACGTGTGTTGAGAAGAAGATAGCTGCGCCCTTATCACACATCTCACGCATCACGCCCTTGAGAAGGAATGTTGCTTTGGGATCTAGTCCTACGAAAGGCTCATCCATGATAATCAGCTTTGGCTCGTGAATCAGTGCGCCTATAATTACAACCTTCTGTTTCATGCCGTGTGAGAATGAAGATATTGGCTGTGCCAGTTTATCCTTAATCTCGAACATATCAGCATATTTCTCAATCAGTGCCTGACGTGTATCTGTAGGTACCTCATATATATCTCCAATGAAGTTGAGATACTGTATTGCAGTCATGTACTCATAAACATCCGGATTATCTGGAATATAAGCCATTATCTTCTTGCAAGCAATTGGATCGCTAATGATATCGTGGCCATCGATGGTAATAGTGCCTTGATCAAAGGCCTGAATTCCTACAGCGCTCTTGATGGCCGTAGTCTTACCAGCACCGTTATGTCCAATGAAAGCATAAATCTTTCCAGCTTCAACATCGATAGACAGATCATCTACCGCAGTGAAGTCTCCGAATTTCTTGGTTAAATGTTCAATTCTCAGCATTATTTAATCTCCTAATTAAGTGTGTCTCCTATTTCGAGTTCCAAGGGCAAGTCGATTTCATCACCAACATAAGCCCCATTCTTCTTGCGTTGTTTAACGCATTCAGTTAGCAGATACTCTATCTGTCCATTTACCGATCTAAAATCATCCTCTGCCCACTGCATCAATTGAGCATAGAGTTGTGCAGACAATCTAAGTGGTATTTGCTTCTTTTCATTTGCCATGTCGTTCTCCTAATATAAGCTTCCAGAATTAACTACTGGTTGAGCATCATGATTACCGCACAGAACTACGAGCAGATTGCTAACCATCGCAGCCTTGCGTTCCTCGTCAAGTGTAACGATATCATTCTCGTTCAGTTTTTCTAGAGCCATCTCTACCATGCCAACAGCTCCGTCAACAATCATCTTTCTTGCGTCGATGATTGCGCTTGCCTGCTGTCTCTGCAGCATTACGCTAGCAATCTCAGGTGCGTAAGCGAGATGAGTGATTCTTGCTTCGATCACCTCGATACCTGCGCAAGCTACCTTGGACTGAATCTCTTCCTTAATGCGATTAGCAACTACTTCACTTGAACCACGAAGTGATCCTTCATCAGCAATGCCATCACCTGTTGTATCTACATTAGGTGCAACATCGTATGGATATAGTCTAACTATATTACGAAGAGCGGAGTCGCACTGCAGCGACAGGAACTCCTTGTAATTATCTACATCAAATACAGCCTTGGCAGTATCGGTCACCCTCCAGATAACTGCAATGCCTATTTCGACAGGGTTACCCAGGCAGTCATTAATCTTCTGACGACTATTATTGAGAGTCATCACCTTGAGCGATACCTTCTTACTAACAACCGGTTTCATATTGCTTTTAGTGCCAAATAGAATGCTAGGTTTCTTATCACTCTCAACGTCCCCACTCTGATTGAGTTTGGTCTCGGCAGCCGGATTAACTGCGATGCAGAATGGATTAACGAAGTAGAATCCCTCTTCCTTGATTGTTCCATAATACTTACCGAAGAGCGTCAATACGAGTGCCTCCTGTGGACCAACTACCTTGAGTCCCAGAAAGAGTATCCAACCTACGCAGAGGTAAACTATGCACAGAACAGTAATTGAGGCTTGTCCCCAATTAACAGCGGCTGCAGCAATCATGCCGACAATTGCCAGTACATATAAAGCTATAGCTAGCAGCATTACAACGATGCCGTTCTTCTTTCCGCTTAAAACTTTCTCAATCATAATTAGCTCCTTTCAGCTGATATATGTTAAGGCGGACTCGCGCCCGCCCTATCTTTGATATCAATATGATATCATTATTATATTATTTGTCAATACTATTCTTGTTCTTCCCCGAACAGTTCGTCCAAAGTCGTTCCTAAGGCTTTGCAAATAGATCTGCACAGCGAAATTGTAGGATTGTAATCGCCCTTCTCTATTGCGTTAATGGTCTGGCGAGATACCCCGACAATGCGAGCGAGTTCATCTTGCGATAGATCCTTACCAGCTCTCGCTGCCTTCATTTTAAGATTCTTCATCGCTACTCGTCTCCCTCTTCATCGCTGTCATTTTTCTTATCAATAGTCTCCTTAATTCCGGCTGCTGCAAGAACAACTATCATCAGAATTGCGCACATTAGATTAACTGCTGTACCGGATATAACGCCGTCCACAACGAAGTCGCCTCTGATGATGGATGCAACGGAGATAATCAGATTCAAGATACCAATTCCTCCAATAATAATAACATAGCTCTTCTTGTTGTTATTCATTCCCCAATAAGCACCCTTGAATATGCAGTATACGCAAAATACCATGATGCTCAGAATAATCATTCCGAATACAATTACACCAAAATCAGTCTTAGCCAGATAATCCGTTCCAAAACTTCCAGCGAGAGTCTTGTACATCTGCACAAGAACAAGTAAAGCTGCGAGCGTCCAATACGCGATCTTGTATCCTTCTCCGATTACGATTTTCTGTCTCTCGTCATATTCGGTTTTCATTCTCTTATCTTTGTTGCCCAGTTTGAGGAACAATGTTACAAGCAAGATTGTTGCTGCGATAGTAACAATGATTCCTACGATTACTCCAATTGTATAAGCCATAATAAATACTCCCTTCTGAATTTCTTTCTCTTTCATTAGGGAGTATATACCTTGTTTTACAAAATGTCAAATATATATTACATTTTGTCTGGTATTTTTAAATTTTAACTGGTTCTGCTGTTTTGAAGAGATATAGGTATGCTTCGCGAACAGGAAGTCCCGTTCCCTCTGTAATAGCTTGTGAATATATCTCTACCTGAGTCTTGTACTCACGGCGAATTCTTTCCAGTTCTTCTTCCTTATTCTTCTTAGGGTTAACATAGCTAGACTTGTAGTCAACAAGAACCATGTATGGATTTCCATCAGCATCTAGCTCTTCCCAGCAACAGTCGATGACACCTTGAACGAGTATTTCTCTACCCCTCCATTCGGTATTGAGAGTAAAGGCTTTCTCTTTCTTGAGCTTGCCATTAAGGGATGCCTTGATTGCACGCTGTCCGAGCTTGGTTCTAAAGAATTCCGCAATCTTCTCAAGCTCTAGCTTGTTAAACACATCTTCATCTATCGCATCGTTGTCCAGAAGAAATCGCGCTGTGGACATTATGTATCCTGGCTCTACCACTCTGCCGAAGTCCATGAATTCCATGATTCTATGATATGCGATACCCAAATCAGCAGAACTTGATTTCTTCTGATTCTCTGTTAGGCGCCAGAGGTTGACGACCTCGTTATCCTGAACACTTGCCTCCTCTTCCCCATCAGCAGTTCTTAATTCCTCGCGCCTAATTGCGCTAACTGAATATTTACTCTGAATTTCTAAGAGTTCCTGATCAGGATATTCATAATTCAGTCTTCGATCAATTTCTTCATATAAGGCAAGAGCCTCTGGGCTCAGCACCTTAGGACGAGATGCGAGTAGCGACTGCCATCTTGTCTGCTTGGCGTTATCGCTCTTGAAATCTAGACGGCTGACATAGTACTCATTAAACGGTGTATCCAGCACTTCTCTCATTACCTTAAGGAAGCAGTTAGGATTGGCTGTATATTTGTACAGGTCATCCTCATTCTTAACAGTACCAACCATGAAGAGCTTGTTCCTAGCACGAGTCATCGCAACATAGAGAACACGTAATTCTTCCTTGTAACCCTCCGCATTGGACTTAGCATTAATTGCACGCTGCATTATACTGGAGCGCCAGTAGCGTCTATCCTTGCTAACGTATGGCATAGCAACACCCAGTTCGGAATCGAAAGCAAACTTCATTTCACTGCTATCACGTTTGAACTGATGACCTAGTCCTCCTACTATTACGAATGGATACTCCAGTCCCTTGCTCTTGTGAATAGTAGAAATCCTGACAACGTCATCTTCCTTGCTAACCATCGAAGCCTGACCATTGGATATCTTCTTGGTCTTCATTATCTCGATGAATCTAAGGAATGAACTAAGCGATGCTACAGTACCCTCGCTGTACTGACGAGCTCTATCTATGAGCACTCTTAGATTAGCCTGTCTGCGATCTCCATCATACATAGCTCCTGCAAACATGTAATATCCAGAGTCCACCAAAACCTTCCATACGAAGTCGTCCAGTGGCATCATATTAGATAGCTCACGCCAATAATTAATCTTGCCATATGCATATTTAACTTTATCGCGCAGCTTGTCATCATCGCCATTATCTGCATACCAAGCAAGAGCCTCCCAATATGTCGATCTCCTGTTATCTTGATTCTCACGCATATACTGTCTGTGTGCAATTCTAATACTAGCCAGCTCTGTTGGCGTCCATCCGAACACCTCTGAATGAAGAGTTGCGATTAGCGGTACATCGCGCTTCATATTATCTATTGTCTGGAAGAGTGACAAAGCGATTCCAACTTCGATGGTATCAAAATAATTATCGTCTTCCTCGATATGTGACTGCACCTCGACATTGCGCAATGCTCTCGCCATTACCTCGCCACGTACTTTGGTCGCACGAAGTAGGATTACGACATCCCTTGCTGTAGCCTGACGTATCTCGCCCGTCTTGGTATCACAGAATGTCGTGCCAATGGTATCTCGTACCAACTTGGCAATATATGCAGCCTCGGCCTCTTCATTGCTGAGATTCTCAATCTCATCTCCAGCAATGTCGCCTGCATCTTCAGACTCATCATCGCTCTCTTTCAGCAGAACGTGAACTTCAGGTTTGAAGTCGTATTCATCCAGGTAGCCTGCTCCGCTGTTAAGACCAGTGTACAGCTGGGCATGGTCATCATATTCCTCCATAACATTGGCAAATACAGCATTGATATAGTTAATGCTTGCATCATTGCTACGGAAGTTCTTGTTCAGATCTATTGCCAGCGAATTAGTATCAGCATCTGATGAATACTCTCTATATACTCTCTCGAAAATCGCAGGCTCAGCCTGTCTGAATCTATATATACTCTGCTTGACGTCGCCTACCTTGAAGACATTATTATTGCGGGCAAATCTGCTGATTAGGTACTCTTGAATATTGTTGGTATCCTGATACTCATCGATGAAGATGTACTCAAATCTCTTACGAAGAGTCTCTGCAGGGACATCCTTCTCGAGTATCTGTACTGCCAGATGTTCCATATCGCCAAAATCCAATACCCCTGCATCCTTCTTGAGCAGTAGATATCTATCTTCAAATGCTCTAAGAAGGTTCAGATAATACAGGGTATACTCGTACGTCGCGTTCATCTCCTCAAGTCTTGTATCCCAGTCAGGCAGGAAATATCTATTAACGATATTTCCAATTGCTTCCTTGCCGAGTTTACGAAGTGGAGTAATTTCTGTTCTAAATCCAGCATAAATCTTCTTGTCAGATTCCTGCTCCTTGGTAAAGAAAGCAGTATAACTCTGCAGATTCGCCCAAGGAATATCCGTTATCTTGTCTGCAAGATCATCGCTCCACTGCTCTTGTTCTGCCATTCTGTTCAGCCCGATAATCGCAGTGTATTCTGCGCCCAGCATATCGAAGAATTTGTTCTCGATGCCATTATCTATGTATAGCTGCTTGATTTCATCATATGCCTTAACAGCGACAGATATCTCACGTTTAACATCTGCCATAAGAGCTGTTGCAAGGTGACTGCTCGCAAAATCACTCCTAGTTAGCTGCAGTTCTCTCGCCCTATCATATGCCCAGTTCCAATAGTCTGGCATTGAACGAAGTGCTGCATAAGCAGCAAGCATATCATCCTTGAAGGACTGCTCGCTTCTTTCCTTGGAGTATAGACGAAGGAAACTACGGAATGAGCCACCTGCGATGAGTTCGTCTCTGACGAATGCCTCTTCGAAGAGGCTGTCCAGAGCCTCCCTCTGCATCAGCTCGCTCTGGACCTCATCGCAAGCCTTAAAGTTAGGCTCTATATCTATCTCATAGAAAAATTCTTTAATTACACGTACAGCAAAACTATCAAAGGTTGAAATATAAGATCTATAGAGCCTGTTCAACTGATCTTTCAGCGTTGCTCTAGTGCTCGGATCTTCTTTCATCCTCTGCTTAATAGCTTTGGCTAATTTGAGGCGCATCTCTGCTGCAGCAGCCTTGGTAAAGGTCACAACAAGCATCTCATCAACATTCGCCTTACCACTGAGTATAATGTTGATGATTCTCTGAACCAGAACCGCTGTCTTACCAGATCCAGCAGCTGCACTGACAAGAATTGACTTGTCCAAGGTCTCAATAGCTCTATTCTGTTCGTTAGTAAATTTAACTCCCATATCTAAAGTATAAGGCACTCGATCACGCAATTTCGGGTGCCTAAAGTTTTTTGTATTATACAAGAACGTCGCCTTCCATACCTGCCGGTACTTCTACTCCCATGAGAGTTAAGAGAGTAGGCGCGATGTCTGCGAGTTTACCATCATTAGCCTTGAAAGGAACAGGTTCCTTACAGATGTGGCAGAGTGGGACTCTTGATGTTGAGTGCTTGGTAACAACATTGCCAGCCTCATCTACCATGTAGTCTGCATTGCCGTGATCAGCTGTTAAGAGAATCTGTCCATCCTTAGCGAGGATGGCTTGCTCGATCTGACCAACGAGACCATCGATAGTTTCGATTGCCTTAACTGCGGCATCGAATACGCCTGTATGTCCAACCATATCTGGGTTAGCGAAGTTCAGGATGATTACATCATACAGATCTTCGTTAATCTTCTCGATTACTGTCTTAGCTACCTCAGGTGCTGACATCTCTGGCTGGAGATCATAAGTTGCAACTGATGGTGACTTGATAAGAATTCGATCCTCGTTCTTATTAGGAGCCTCAACTCCGCCGTTAAAGAAGAATGTAACGTGCGCATACTTCTCTGTCTCGGCGATACGTAGCTGACGCAGGCCGAGATCTGCGAGAGTTTTGCCCAGTGTAGGATCAACATCCTCAGGTGGGAATGCAACAGTTACGTTAGGCATAGTTGCATCGTACTCAGCCATGCAGACATATGTAAGTCCGCCAACGCGTTTCTTCATCTCAAATTCGTGGAAATCAGGGTCAACGAGTGCACGAGTAATTTCACGCGCACGGTCAGGTCTGAAGTTAATATATACAACAGAGTCGTTGTCCTTGATAGGAACGGCATTAACAATAGTTGGAACTACGAACTCATCTGTCTCATCCTTGGCATAGGACTGATCAATTGCTGACTGTGCGTCCTTGGCTGTAAGTCCTTCGGAGAGTGTGAGTGCATCGTAAGCTACAACAAGTCTTTCCCATCTCTTATCTCTGTCCATAGCATAGAAACGACCAGAAATAATACCAATCTTGCCAAGGCCGATTTCCTTCATGTAATCCTCAAGTGGTCCGAGGTATTCCATTGCGCTCTTAGGTGGAACATCACGTCCATCAAGGTAGCAGTGAACGATTACTTCTGGAACGTTATTCTTCTTAGCCATGTCAAGGACTGCCTTGAGGTGGTCAAAGTGGCTGTGAACTCCACCATCAGAAACGAGTCCCATTACGTGTAGAGTGCGACCAGGCTGCTTGGCATTCTCCATTGCAGCAAGAAGTCTCTCATTCTCGAAGAAGGAGCCATCTCTAACGGCTCTTGTGATCTTCAGAAGATTCTGGTAGACAACGCTACCTGCGCCTATGTTAAGGTGACCAACTTCGGAGTTTCCCATCTGTCCAGCAGGGAGTCCAACTGGTTCACCACTTGCTTCAATTGTGATAAAAGGGTAGTTTGCAAAGATACGATCAAGATTAGGTTTCTTGGCCGCTTCAATTGCGTTGCCATCCTTAACGTCTCTGATTCCGTATCCGTCTAGAATCATGAGCATTGTTGGTCTGTGTTTCATAATTCACCTCTTATATTTATTAATAATTACTCTAGTGTACAATAAAGTCTATTGCCTCGATATAGCCGGCAAAACCGTGTCCCGTGATGGTGGCTTTGCAGACATCTCTGACATAGGATATCTTTCTGTAGTCTTCCCTATCATCCGGGTTGCTCAGATGCACCTCTACTGCAGGCAGTCCTACCGCTCTTAACGCGTCGGCAATTGCAATACTAGTATGAGTATAAGCTGCCGGGTTGATAACAATTGCATCCATCTTGTCATAATATGCATTCTGGATAGCATCTACTATCTCGCCCTCATGATTGGACTGGAAGTGATATATCTCATGCTGATTTCCTCGTTCAGTTTCGATGAAATCGATGAGGTCATCATAAGTCTTCTCACCATAGATCTCAGGCTCGCGAATTCCCAGCATATTCATATTAGGTCCATTGATAACTAATATCTTCATCTACTATACCCACTTATTTCCTGCAATATCGAAAATATATTTATCGATAAGGGCTTTGACATGGAATACGAACACCTTCATGTCGTAGCCGTACGAGTTCTTATTGCCATTCTTGTCCAGGCTGTCGCCAAAAATTGCATTGTTAGGAATCGAGATGTCAGCGACTCTCCTGTAGATCTTATCTCTCTCCTCATATATAGCTTCGACGCCCTTATCCTGGCTAATCGGTCTACCAAATGTTGCCAACATATTAAGAGGTCTCTTCATGTAGACAACTACGCTATTAGCCTTGAGCAGGTCTCTATTAATAGGATTGAGAATTGCTCCTCCTCCAGTTGCAATGATGCTGCGGCAATTCTTACTTGCCTCCATAACAGCCTTGCTCTCCATGCTGCGGAAATACTCTTCGCCCTTGCCGCCTTCGCCAAGAACGTTCTCTATACTATCTCCCATCAGCTCCTCTGTCATCTGATCTATATCGATGAAATTAAGCTTCATCTCATGAGCGTATTTCCTGAAGATTGAAGTCTTACCACAACCAGGCATTCCTATAGCAACTATATTCAGCTGTCTAATCAGCAGTTTTCTTTTGATAGCGCTGGTCACAACTCTCTCGAAAAGAGGGATATCGCGGTCACTCATCCAAATATTTCTAGCTGCAATCGCCTGATGAATCAACATCTCTAGACCAGATGCAGTCTTGCATCCTGTTAGTCTTCTTGCATCCTGCAGGAACTTGGTCCTATATGGACAATATGTTAAATCCATTGCCAATTCTAGAGATGTGAAGCTTCTTACAGAGTTACCAGTCTCACTCAGCACGGACTTGTCAATTGACTCCATGTTGCCAACAGATGCAGCATTTACTATTACCTGTGTATCATCGTGGCGACTCACTTCATCATACGAGATGATTGTAGCCTCACTTGGCAATCTCTTTCGTGCCGATTCAATATCTCTAGACACATAAATAATCTCAGCTGCACCAGAGAGTTCCAGACCTAGTGCAACTGCTCTAGCAGCTCCGCCAGTTCCGAATATCATGCACTTACGACCCGATGCTCTATCTTCGACGGATTCCATAAAACCATGTACATCCGTGTTGTAGCCCTTTAGTATTCCATCAGGCATACGTTTAATAGTGTTAACAGCATTGGCTCTCTCTGCGCGATCACAGAAGCAATCCAAATACTTCATAACGCTTTCCTTGTAAGGTGCAGTTACATTAAAACCGTCATATGAAGTATCCTCCAAGATGGCCTTGAGTTCCGACTCATCTTGAACCTCTATTAACTCATATTCATAATTGCCAATAATCTGGTGTAAGAAAGGTGATTGACTATGTTCAATACCCTTTCCTATGAGACCATATTTTGCCATTAATCCGCCCTGATTCTATCTTACTTCTTATCCGCATCGAAGAGTTCTCTCTGGTATGCTTTAGACAAATCAGCCAGCGTAAGATATAGTTTGCTAGTATAAGCAGCCAGCTCATCCTCGACATTCTTTGCAATCTTGTCCAGTTTGTCTTTCTCTCGATTGACATCTAGAACAGCCATGCCATTAGCCTTCTTGAATCTAGCAATCTCTGCGGACACTGTCATTCTATCCTTGAAGAGATCCAATATCTTTCTATCTACAGCATCTATTGTCTTGCGTAGTTCCTCAAGATTCATGCCTTCATATTTGTTATCAGCCATAATGGACTCCTATTCCGAAATCAGCTTGTCGTAGAGCACTAGCGCTGCCATCGCTTCAACAACTGGTAGCACTCTAGGTACTATGCAGACGTCGTGTCTTCCCTCTGTAACAACGATTGTCTCCTCCATCTTAGCAATATCTACAGTTTTCTGTGGAATGCTAATCGATGGGACGGGCTTGAATGCAACATTGCAAGTGATATTCATGCCTGTGCTAATACCACCACTAATGCCACCCTGTTTGTTAGTTCTACTTACTATCTTGCCATTCTGGAGGAAGTATTCATCATTATTGCTTGATGCTCTCCAGTAGCTCCCTTCAAATCCGCTACCGAATTCAACGCCCTTGGCAGAAGGTATTGCCAGCATAGCTCTCGCAAGATCACCTTCAATTCCCTCCATGCCTGGTCCACCTATACCAGCAGGATAGTTCTTAATAACGCAGCCAACTATTCCTCCGCAGGAATCTCCATCTGCTGCAATTTCCTCTATTCTTCTGACGAATTCCACCTCATCCTCTTCATCAAGGAACGCTGTTGTCATGCCACCTATCTGAAGTACATAGGAGTTAATTTCTACTCCCTGCTGCTCCAGCAACTGTTTGGCAATTCCTCCGGCTACGCACATTGCAGCTGTCATTCTGCCAGAGAATTCTCCACCACCTGGCCTTAGGCCATCTCTGCCATACTTAAGATATGCTCCTAGATCAGCATGTCCAGGTCTAAGAACCGTACGCAGGTTGTCATAGTCATGGCTTCTAACATCCTTATTGTCGATGTGAGCCTTGATAACTGCACCCTCTTGATCAAATATTACAACGTCAGGTTCATGCCTACTGGTTCCAAGGAGCTCAGCCAGATAGCTGTCATCTCCATGTCTCCTGTCCATGAATGCCTGCAGCTCTGCCTTGTCATAGCTAGCTCCCTCAGGCAATCCCTGAATCTCAATATCCAATCTCTCCGAATGAGATTCGCCTTTAATATTCACATGTATTCTGTTATAATCCAGCTTCATGTTATTCTACTATACCGCCCAGATTTCTAATATCTTCAAAGAATCTAGGATATGATTTGCTTACGGACTCAATTCCGCCTATCTTGACAGCTCTTTCTGTCAGTATCGAGGTCATTACGGCAAGCATTACCATACGATGATCGCCGTAAGTGTCTATTTCTTTATCACTGCCAGCCAGCTTCTCACCAGCATTTCCCTTAATGATTAATCCATCGCCACTATCATTAATTCGGATGTCTGCTCCCAGTTCAGCTAATATCTCTTGAACCGCTGCCAGTCTGTTGCTCTCCTTGTATCTTAGGCGTCCGGCATGAGTAATGTTAGTTACCATAGGAGATGCTACAGCTCTTAATGCGATTGCTGGAACTAAGTCTGGGCAGTCAGAAACATCTATACTAATTTCATCCGCCAGCAGTTCCTCAATCGCATAATCGTTAAGTATACTAATGATTCTCTTGTCACCTTGTATGGATGTTGCGGACAATCCGCCTACCTGTAGTTTGCCTCCCAGCAGGTCATTGGCTACTACCCACATAGCTCCGCATGACCAATCTCCTTCGATCAATTTATCTTGTCTTCCCCTGCCATAAGCATGAATCACCTGAGTGGTCATATCTACGTAGGATGAAGATTCCAGTTCGTCATCCAGGCATATCCAGAGATCTCCGTCAACAAGATCAGATGCGAGCATCAATCCGCTGACGAACTGTGAACTAATATTGCCCGGCAGATTGTAATCTCCCTCTTCCAGCTCTCCAGATACCTCATATATCTCGGCATTCCCAGAGCTAATCATTTCAATATTAGCGCCATGTCTATTCAGCTCATCTATGAATGGTTGCATAGGTCTTCCTATCAGGCTGCCCTCTGCAACAACATCAGCCTTAACTCCCATGGCTGCAACAAGAGGAATCATAAAGCGAAGGGTTGTGCCGCTCTCACGGCAATTTAGCTCAAGTGCTTCGTCTGAGCCGGGCATAGCATCCATCATTTTCTCAAGGCAGTCCTTGGTTGCTAGCACATCATCCGCAAGTTGTCCTGCCTTGGATTCAATATTTCTAATAGCATCGTAATCACCTTGTACATATGCACATACCAAATATCGATGCAGTATCGATTTGGATACTGGCACCTGCACTGCACCATTTAAGTTCTTACAATCTACTGTTATGCTACTCAATTTACTATCTTACTGCGGCTCTAACCTTCTTAATCTTAACCATCAGGTCCTTGAACTGCTCAGGCGTAATAGACTGTCTGCCATCGCTAAGAGCGTTATCAGGATCATTGTGTACTTCTACCATGATGCCATCTGCACCCGCAGCAACAGCTGCGAGGGCGAGCGAGCCTACGAGCTCGCTGCGACCCGATCCGTGACTAGGATCCACAACGGTCGGCAGATGGCTGAGTTCCTTGAGCACAGGAACCGCAGCTACGTCCAAAGTATTACGTGTATATGTTTCAAATGTTCTTATTCCCCTCTCACAGAGAATTACATTAGGGTTTCCTTCTGATAGAATATATTCTGCAGCTGTCAGGAGCTCCATGTATGTAGCACTAAGGCCTCTCTTGAGTAATACAGGCTTGTCACTCTTGCCAAGGGCTCTGAGTAGCGAGTAGTTCTGCATATTTCTTGCTCCGACCTGCAGCACATCGACATCTCTAAAGAGATCCAGATTAACAGGATCCATTATTTCGGAAATAATTGGCAGGGCTGTCTCCTCCTTAGCTTTAAGAAGCATCTTGATTCCAGCTTCCTCAAGGCCCTGAAAATCATACGGAGATGTGCGAGGTTTGTACGCACCGCCACGCAACATATTCGCTCCAGCGGACTTAACAGCCTTAGCTATTCCCACAATCTGCTCTTCAGACTCAACAGAACAAGGGCCTGCAATTACTACAATCTCGCTACCGCCAAACTGTACATTACCTCCCACATTAACAAGCGTATCATCAGGCTTGCTCGTTCTCATACATAATAAATTGTCTTTGTATCTTAAGTCTTCCATACTCATATATGAAACGGGGCTAATTCCACACAAGGTGCAATTACGCCCCGTACCCATTAGTTGTTATTCCAATCCTTCAGGTCTAGTATAGGATACCAGATCCTCTGAGATTTCTTTAGCAGCCTGGCTAACAGGTCTCTCACACTCTTCTTTTGTAAGAACTGGCTTGCCTTCGATAATATCTCTTGCTCTCTTGGCAGTCAGTATTGCAAGTGTATACTTGCTATCAGTCTTCTCTGATAATTCATTTATTGATGGATAC
>R21__coassemble_492_pt1 | contig 32274 bp, 28 predicted proteins | sample R21__metabat2_high_PE_011 | metagenome-assembled genome bin R21
CATAACAGTTGTAACAACAGCAGAGTCGCCGAGTGTTCCCTTGGACTTCATATAGGCTGCGCAGAGATACAGAATGTGGTCTCCGTTAATAATATTGCCCTGTTCATCAACCGCAATACATCTATCTGCATCTCCATCGAAAGCAAAGCCTACATCGAGATGATTTTCCTTGACGTGCTTAACCAGGTTGTCGATATGTGTCGAACCACAGTCAACATTAACATTAAGGCCGTCAGGTGTATTACCAATAACGTATGTATCTGCACCTAGTGCGTCGAAAACGCTCTTAGCCATCTGCCATGAACTACCATTAGCGCAGTCAAGACCGATTCTGTATTTCTTGTATGAACGAGTTGCAAGAGAAATCAGATATCCAATGTATCTGTTACGTCCTGCAGCATAGTCCTCTGTATATCCGATATCTGCACCATATGCATATGGCAGCTTTTCGTCACTGTCGAGGTAAGCTTCCAGCTCGTCCAGCATGGATTCTTCCATCTTCTCGCCATCGGAATTAATCAGCTTGATGCCGTTATCCTGGAAAGCATTGTGACTGGCTGTAATCATAATACCGCAGTCAAAATCATCTGCCTTAGTGATATATGAAACGCTAGGAGTAGTAGTTACATGCATGATGTGAGCATCTGCACCGCTAGCAGTAAGACCTGCACAAAGTGCCGCTTCGAACATGTAGCTAGAACGACGTGTATCTTTACCAATTACAACCTTAGGTCTATGTCCATCTTTTCTGAAATAATATCCAACAAATCGACCAATCTTGAATGCATGGTCCACTGTCAGATTGCAGTTAGCCTCTCCTCTGAAGCCATCTGTTCCAAAATATTTACCCATTATTTATCCCCTATTTAATAATTTCCTTAGCATACACGTCCTTGAAGAACTTGTATGTGTCAACCTTGAGTTCGCCGCAAGCTGCTTCATCACATGCAATTACTGCATTGTTGTGCATCTGAAGCGCGGAAATTGTCCACTTGGAGCTAACGCCGCCCTCAACACAGTGAGCAAGTGCTCTTGCTTTGTTGTGACCGCTGATAAGAATCAGCACTTCCTTGGCATCTGTAACTGTGCCAACGCCTACTGACAATGCCTGAGTAGGAACCTTATCAGGATCATTCTCGAAGAATCTTGAGTTAACGATTCTTGTATCTTCAGTCAGGTCTCTAACGCCTGTTCTTGAATTCAGTGAAGTGTATGGCTCGTTGAACGCAATGTGTCCATCAACGCCTGCGCCACCTAGGAAGAGATCGATACCGCCATAGCTAGCAATCTTCTCTTCATATCTCTGGCACTCTCCCTCTGGATCATCAGTCATTCCATTCAGAATATTGATATTCTCTGCAGGAATCTCGATATGATCGAAGAAATTGTCGTGCATGAAATACCAGTAGCTCTGGTCATGCTCGTGTGGTAATCCTAGGTATTCATCCATGTTGAATGTAACAACATTCTGGAAGCTTACTTTGCCAGCCTTGTTAGCCTCAACAAGTCTCTTGTATACACCAAGAGGTGATGAGCCTGTTGGCAGACCCAGTACAAAAGGTCTGTCTTCTTTGTGATTGTTGATGGCATCGATAATGTGATTGGCAGCCCATTCACACATCTTGTCATAATCATTCTGAATAATAACTTTCATTGTTTCTCCTTTTTTATTTAACAACTACCTTAGCGAACAAACCAAGTGACTTTTGCGCCACATGCACTCCCTCAGGTAGATTAAGTACTATATTGATGTTCGTATCTTCCGTAATACCAGTAACGTCGATATCGTTTGCCTCTATCGACTCAATCTTGTTAATTACATCTGCTGGTCCCTTGATAGTGACCTTCTTAGGGTAATCAACTGTTTTGCCATCTCCGTGGTCTGCATCTCTAACATCGATATCGAGCTTGACAGTCTTTACTATGCCCTCTGTTGCATCGAGTGAAATCTCGCTAGGCAGTACCACAATATGACTTACTGCCCTGCCGCGTTCATCAACGGCAACCGGCTTGACTACAAGCGACTTAGTGCCATCAGCTAGATCTTCGCGATGGATTTCAACTACTGCACCACAGACTTTGGCAATGTTGTCCTTGGCACCCAGAACACTAACTCTACGATAGCTCATTCTGGTTGGATAAGGCTCAACCGAGCTATCACTGGTGTCATCGTAAATTGTTGTGACATCGACATCCTTGTTCGCGCCTGGAACTACTTCTACAGAAATGGTCTTGGTTGACAGTCTTTCGAACACGCAATCTTCAGGAGGTGTAACCACAAGGCTAATACCATTGGTTCCTTCAATTGCACCAGCAACATCTGCATTAACGATGATATCCTCAGCAGAGATGTGGTTGTAATACAGTCTATTAACATTAAGTGTTACATCAACAGTATCCGCTGTCGAACGTTCAATACCGAGGCCCTTTTGTGTCAATTCGATTTCTCCGACATAGCTGATAGGAACGTTTCTGTAAGTAACGCTCTTCATAGGGCTGTAGTTATATACCACGAACAGCCATGCAACGAATGCGATGACTATTGAAATAACTACATTAAGTTTAGCAATCGGTTTCTTCTGGTTAGCGTTCATGTTTTCTACCTCCCAGAATCTCCGAGAGAATGTCTCTCTTCTCTTCAGTTGGCATATATATCTCGAGCAGCAGCTTTTCTAGCGCCTTGCCGTCCAGGAATCTGTACAGCTGTCCATTATCCGCTACTGAGATAGCGCCCGACTCCTCGGATACGATGATTACAAAAGCATCGCTGACTTCGCTGACGCCAACACCCGCTCTATGTCTTGTTCCGAGGTTACCACCAATATTAGTTCTAGCAGTCAGAGGCAAAACGCAACTAGCCGCATATGCCTTGGTTCCTCTGATGATTACGGCTCCGTCGTGGAGTGGTGATCCTTCATAGAACAGGTTGCCCAGCAGTCTTGTTGAGATATTTGCATTGATAACAACACCAGTCTCGATGATGTCGTTCAGCATTGTCTGTCTCTCAACAACCATCAGCGCACCAGTTCTTGAAGCAGAGAAGTCCTCACATGCATAAACGATGTTGTGAATAGTCTCAATTGCCTCATCCTTGCTGACATTTCTGAACTGATTGGTGAGCATACTACTTCTTCCTATCTGTTCCAGACCTCTTCTGAGTTCTGGCTGGAAGAGTACTACTATTGCAATCAGACCTGCTGTAATCAAACTCTTGAGCAACCAATTGAGAAGGCTAAGATTGAGTAACTCAGAAATTAGGAACACAATAACCACGAGAACAATGCCTCGCACTAATTGCTGCGCTCTTGTTTCCCTAATGAATCCCAGTACCTTGTAAACAAGATATGCGACTATTGCTATATCGAGCAGGTCAGTAATTCCTATGCTCGCGAGTAGTCCTCCTATCTGGTCAATCATCTCTTATCCTTTCTCTCTTGCAATTAATTATGCTGCGTCGTCTGTTGCTTCTGTCTCAACGACATATACATTGTCGTTTTCGTCCTTGTCAATCGTCTTGCCATCCAGCACTGCCTGAATCAGCATCTGTGCATTAGCAATGCTCTCTGGATTCTGTGTCATTACATATACTTCAGTTCCACCTGTTGAATATGTACCCATACGTCCATCACCACCTGTAATGGCATTTTTGAAGATTTTCCACTTAGGATTCTTGGCTAACTGTAACTTCATCAGTGATCTAATTTCCTTGGATGAGAAACTCATCTCAAAGTTCTTGTCCAAGTTAGAAACGATTCTATTATAATTAAGAATCATTGTTCTACTAGAAGTGCCCTTCTTAATCATTGCTTCGAATACGGCTTGTTGATTCCTAATACGCTGTCTATCTCCATCTTCGAAAGCCTTTCTTTCTCTGGCAAATGCAAGAGCCTGCTTTCCATCCATGTGATTCCAGCCCTTCTTTACCGTCCAGTCAGGTCTCTTGACAGGATTAAACTCATAGTCTGAATAAACGTCTATGCCACCTATTGAATATATGAAAGCCTTTACTGTAGAGAAGTTGACTTTGACATAGTAGTTTATTTTTGTTTGGAGTAGATCCTCCTCCGCATGCATTGTAGCATCCACACTATAGAATCCAGTATGAGTTAACTTGTCTGTAGCATAATCGAAGTCTGGTATTCTTATCTCATAATCTCTAGGAATAGATGTCATGAGAATTGTAGCTGTCTGAGGATTTACTGTTACTACCATGTTAACATCAGAACGTCCCTGTTCATCGATAACTCCATATACATCCAATCCAGTCATGCACACGTTAAAAGGTTCCTTGGAAATAGCGGCTACCTTGTTCTCGTTCTTGGTGGAGTTGTTGTCTAGCAATGACAGCGTTCCCAAAGCATACACAGAGCCCATTCCGTAAACGAAAATGAGAATCAATGACATGCATGTTGCTAACACTTTAGCCCATTTCTTGATATTGAACTTGCGAAGTTGTGCAACGATAATCGCAGACAACAAGCAGAGCACGACAATCAACACAATCCACCAGAAGAACGGTAGAACGTTTATTATTGTCATGCTGGCTATGAAAGCAGCAAGTGCAATAACATAAGGAATGCTAAGGAATCTAGTGAACTTGTAGAATCCACTTACATTCTTAACGCCTCTTGCAGCAGCTTTACCGGCCTTCGCTGCTGCAGCTCCTCTAGCAGCTCTTGTTGCTGCCTTAGCTGAGCGGCTTACATTAACCTCGCTGACAGGAGTCTTATCCTGATAAGTCTCGCGGAACTGCTGATACGCCTGCTGTTGCTTCTCAGCCCTGCTTGCTTCACGTATTCTTTCATATTCTTCACGCAGCTGTCTTGAACGCTCTTCTTCTCTCTTAATAGCGTCCTCTACATTGCGCGAGCCGTTATCTTGGGGTGTAGGATTGCTGTAATCGAAATTCAGCAAATCGTCTTCCCAATTGTCCATTTTCATTAGGCAATCTCCTAACTAATCCGTGTTTATCTATCTGTTGTAAGCAGTCCGTAAGCGTTACCTTTTCTCTTATAAACAACGCTAACTGCATCTGTATCCATATCCAGGAATACGAAGAAGTCATGTCCCAGCATCTCCATCTGCAGGATTGCTTCCTCTGCTACCATTGGCTCGAGCTCGAGGTTCTTTCTTCTTGCGATAACGAGTTCCTCTTCGTCTACATCATCTTCAATCTCAGGGATGAATTCGAACTTGAGGGCCTTATTCTCTTTATATCTTGTCTCCAGCTTGCCCTTGAGCTTGCTCATCTGAGTCTGGAGTCTCTCTGTTGCAATATCTACTGCATCATAAATGCTATCATTTGCTACCTCTGCTCTTAATACAGCATCCTTAGCCTTGATTGTTGTTTCGAATTTAGGAACATCCTTAATCTTGGAAACGATTACGCTAGCAGTAGCGTCCTCGTTGAAAAACTTCTCCAGTTTACCGAGCTTAGTCTCGATGTAGTTGTGGAGCTTATCTCCCATATCATAATTCTTTGCAGTAATCTGAACCTTCATGTCCGATACCTCCTTAATGCCTATTTTTTAACACGGTAAAACCGCTTTATCTCAGGAAATATTATAGCATAAAATGGCGCTTTTCTGTGTAGTTACTGTGTAAAAAAATGACACAAAAACTATAAAAAAGACACCCCTTACGGATGTCTTCGTTGCGATGAGCTACTCGACCTGGTCTTTGACCCCACACTTGCCTTTACCCGATTTTCGGAGGACTTACTTCTAAGATACGCCATGATCACAGCGGCCTCTTGCTCACTGCTTACGTGGATCCCTTTGCCCGTATCTGGCTTGGACTTGCAACCACGAACATACCTCATCCCAACGTGCTACGATTTTATCACATCCGCGCCACTAGCGAAAGATATAAAATCAACAATTCTCGCGCCGTTTTCTTTAAGTATAGATGCAGCTGCGTCGATGGTGGCACCTGTTGTAACAATATCATCAATTACCAGGCACGATGCATCTCGAACCAGTCTCGCTACGCCGTCTCGCAGGTCAAAACAACCCTGCAGGTTGAGTCTTCTCTCGGTAGGCGTCAGTCCCTTCATGGCTAGGGTTTCTCTCGTTCTCAACAATATCTCGCCATTATATACCAGACCTGTTTTCTCTGCGAAAAACTCCGCTATCAGGGCTGCCTGATTGTAGCCTCTCAGTTCTCTTCGCTCATCGGAAATCGGAATCGGAACTATGAGATCGTACCGGGAGCGCAGTTCTTCCGAGGTGAATTCGGACAGCATTCTATCGGCCATTACTTCTCCTATAGTCCTTGCAATTCCTGGCTTGTTATCATATTTGAGCTTGTATACCAGCGACCTATCGTGAGCCTCGTATTCACAACATGTATATCCCTGATCGAAGTGGCGCTCGCTTGCTCTGCAGTTGTAACATACAGTGCCCGGATTATTATCTGACAGCATCTTGCCGCAAGTGCGGCAAAGCCTACCGCTTGTCCATCTTATGTCCTGCATGCAGCTATCGCACATAGAATATGGGCGACTCCAATCGATGGCTTTGCCGCAGCACAGGCAATAAAGCTCGCCGGGATACAATCGTTCGGCGAGCTCATTAAAGAATTTCTTGATCATAATGTAGCTCCTTTGAGCAGACCAGTATATCGGCCATCGGAGCGGTTATTGTCTATCATCCACTGAAGATATCGTGGATTACCAACGATAATTACCAGTTTCTTGCCTCTAGTAACTGCTGTATATAACAAATTTCTCGTCATTAGCATTGGCGGGAATTGCCACATCGGAATGATTACTACTGGGAATTCACTGCCCTGGCTCTTATGTACTGTTACCGCATAGGCAAGATCTATTTCCTCCAGCATATCTCCAGAGTATGTAATCAACCTATCGTCAGATCTAACAATCATGCTGCGTTCTTCCACATTGATGCTCTCAACATTTCCCATGTCGCCGTTGAATATACCCTCGCCTGTCATGAAAGTCTCTGCATCACGCCAATCCGCACCATAATTGTTGCGAAGTTGCATAACTTTGTCTCCCTCTCGGAAGCTGCGATTACCTATCTTAAGCTCTGCCGAGTCCTTCCTAGGAGGATTGATAACCTCCTGCAGAACAGCATTAAGGCTAGGTGCTCCGAGAACGCCTCTCTTGGTTGGGGTGAGCACCTGTATATCGCTGGCATCGTTCACGAAATCATAATAGCTAGCGAGTCTGCCACCAACCATTCCTTTGATTTCCTCGAGGATTTCTTCTTCGTTGACCTTATTAATGATAAAGAAATCTGAATTAGCTCCGCCAGTCTCTGGATATTCGCCATTGTTAATCTGGTGAGCATTGCTGACAATAAGGCTACCCTCAGCCTGTCTGAAAATAGATTTCAAACGAGCGGTATATATAGACTCGCTGGCGATGATATCCCTGAGAACGTTGCCTGCACCAACTGATGGTAGCTGATCAGCATCTCCTGTCAGTATCAGGATGCTTCCATCCTTAATGGCAGCAAGAAGTCCATCCATCAGCATGATATCTATCATGGATGCCTCATCTACGATAATTACCTCGTATTCCAGCGGATTCTCCTCGTTGCGGCCAAAATACATGTCGTCCTCATCCTGGGAATACTCATACTCAAGGAGCCTGTGAATAGTCATTGCCGGCTCACCTGATGCCTCTTCCATTCTCTTGGCTGCACGTCCAGTTGGGGCCGCAAGAGCTGTCTTGTAACCCAATGATTTGAATATTGAGACAAGTATATTAATAATAGTCGTCTTACCTGTTCCAGGACCGCCAGTAATAATTGTGCAATTACCGAGCAGTGCGGCGCGTATCGCCGAGCGCTGTTCGTCCGACAGCGCGATCTCGCCATGGCTGCGCGCGAGATCCTGCTCGGCATCATTTATTAGATTGTCTACGTAGGCAGGAATAGGCGGTCTCTTGGAGAATTGAATTCTCCTGAGATTAGCTGCCACCCTCTGCTCAGCATAGTAATAACCATAAAGATATACTACTGGCACCTCATCTATAACATCCGTCTGAATGCTACCAGACATTGCCATAGTAAGCAGAGCATCCTTGATTCTTTCTGTGTTGGTATCAAGGAGCTCAATTACCTTTTCAATTAGCATCGACTCTGGCATTAGAGTACTGCCACTTGCAGCCCAGGTTTTCAGTATGTATTTGATGCCACTCTCAATACGAAATTCAGAGTCCTCATCAAATCCTATCTTGGATGCAATAAAGTCTGCTTTCTGGAAGGTCAGACCGTAAATATCATCAACGAGGGAATATGGATTCTCACGAACAATAGATTCCGAATCCTTACCATACAGCTTGAAAATCTTAACCGCATGGCTCATCTCAATTCCCAGCTCCCGTAGCTGCAATGACACCTCTGCAAACTCGCGAGTTTCGCTGAACGACTCTGAGATTTTGGCCAAAGTATTAGGACCGATGCCCTTTATCTGAAGCAGCTTCTCTGGATTCTCCTCGATAATCTTAAGACTCTCCTCTCCGAAGGTATCCGTGATGAGTTCCGCAGTCTTGGGACCAATGCCCCTAATATTACCGGCTGCGAGGAACTCATAGATTGCCTCAGTTCCCTCTGGCATCACCTCTTCATAAGAGCTAAAGCTGAACTGTTCGCCATATCTCCTGTGAATGGTGAAATTACCGTCCAATCTATACTTGGTACCAACCTTGGGCGCATTAAAAGAACCGGCTATTCTGATTGCGCCGTCTTCAGTATCGAAAACTGCCACAGTATAGCCGTTGTCCTCATTATTAAAGATAATCTTGCCTAGCTTTCCCTCTTTGATCATCCTTTATCTCTAGAAAGTCTTCTGATACAGCTTTCTATTATCCAGTGTGAACACCTTGTCGCTGAATTCGCCCGGCTTGACATTGCTAAGAGCGTCTTCCATATCGAACATCTTAGCATCTACCATATCAAGATAGTGCAGCATCTCTGCCTCTGGGAAGAGCGGCTTTCTTGGGCTGCCAAATTCAGGCTCATAATGATGCGAGATTGCCATGTGCTGGAGCAGCAGCGATTTTTCCTCGCTAACTCCCAGTTCCTCGCACTTAGCCTTGATAGCAGCAACGCCCATTACCAGATGTCCCAGCATCTTACCCTCGATAGAATAATCTGGAACCACTCCGTTCTCATCTGATTCCAGCTCGTTCAGCTTCTCTATATCGTGGAGAGCAACTCCTGCGAGCAGCAGGTCTGTGTTCAGATTAGTATATACTTCGCAAGCAGCCTCACCCATCATCATCATTCTCTTAACATGATAGAGATAACCGCCATATTCAGCGTGGTGATTGCTCTTGGCTGCTGGATAATACATGATTCTGTCCTTGTTCTCTTCATAGAAGGCAAGACAGAGTTTCTTGAGGTCTGCGTCATGGAATCCGTTAATCTTACCGATAACATAGTCCCACATTGATTCTGATGACTCAGGAGCAGATTTGAAGAAGTCCTCCCTGTCCATCATCTCAGGCTTGAGTCTACCAGTAATTGCCTCAAGAATCAGCTGATTGTTGCCTCTAAAGTCCTTGCATCTACCGAGAACTCCGATTACCATTCCAGCTTTGATTCTCGAGAATCTGCTAACTTCATCAGTTGTTAGATTCCACTTAACAGCCTGGATTTCACCAGTTGCGTCAGCGAGTGTCATGTACAGATGTCTCTTGCCCTGGTTGCCATCTCTAATATCGGCAACCTTAACCAGATAATGGTCTTCTATCAGCATTCCGTCATCTGCAACTAAATCCTTAACATAAAATGGTTTCATATTTGTTTCCCCTATTATTCGGCTTTGATAGGCAGTTCATCCCACTTGAAGCAATCCATGAATCTCAGCTTGAAGAGATTAGCCTTGTGCTTCTTATCGATCTTCTCCTTGTACTCCAGGTTGTCGATTTCGCCTGTTCTGATGTACTTGTCGAGAGCCTCATATGTAAATCCGAGCTTGTCCTCATCGCTCATTCCTGAAAGTCCATCGGATGGAATCTTGTCAACGAGTACTGCAGGGAGTCCGAGTTCTCTACCCATTGCTCTGATTTCAGCTGTTGTAAAGAATGACATTGGGCTGAAGTCGCCAACAGAATCACCATAACGAGTGGAGTAACCTACCCAGTCCTCAGAGAGATTGCAAGTGTTAACTACTCTACCGTTCTTGGACTGTCCTACTGCATAAAGAGTGGTCATTCTGAGACGTGGTGGCAGGTTGATTTCGGAATCCTTGCTGAACTCAATTCCAGCACCCTCAATCTGTTTAACAAGTCCCTGATAAGCATCTGCGATGTTAACGATGTAATGCTCAATACCCAGGTGGTCAACCAGCAGCATAGCCATGTCAAGATCTGACTGCTCGCCGTTAGGCATCAGAACTCCGATAACTCTTTCCTTACCAAGAGCTGCTACCAGAAGAGCTGCTGCGATGGAGCTATCCTTACCTCCACTAATGCCGATAATAGCATTGCAGTCAGGTCCATTCTTGGCAAACCAGTCTCTGATCCATTCAACTGTAACTTGTGTTGCCTTCTTAGCATCAAAATCCATTTTCTTCCTCCAAAACTTTATTATTTATCTTCTTGTTCAATCTCTTTATTCTTGCGTTTCTTACGTTTTCTTCTCACCTTACGATTGATGAGCATCAGCAATACGATGAGTATTACTACTCCCACCATAGATGCGATGGTAGTTGCACCCGGATTCTCAATTGCTGCCAATCCACTCTTCTCGTATTTAACCTTACGTCCCTGAGTGGATACATATGCACTAGATATTTCTGGAACATTCTGATCATTAGTTGCGAACGATGAGAGGTAGTCTGCAAATGCATACCACTCCTTCATCTCTCTGCCTTCCTTGTCCACAAGTTCGCAGTCGTAGAAATTCTCGACTGGAGTTCCATCCTTGAACTTAGGCACTATCTTCAAGATGCCTCTTGTCAAGCTGTTCAACATGCCCAGCATATTAGCCGCATACATGTTACAGCAGACCTTGTACATCTTGTCGTCGTAAATCTTCTCTCTTGTACCATCCGGTCTAACGAGGTGCACGCTGGTAACTCTATCCAGCAGAGCTCTCTTGGTATTCCAGCTATACTCGAGGCCCGAGTAGCTCATCTTGATGGATGAAACGAGAGGTCCAAGTGATGCATCCAGCTCAGTCAAGAGCTTTAATTCAGCTCCTGTTATATATGCCGAAACGAGCGGATGTCCTGATGAATTGTCCTTGCCAGCTCCGAGCGAACATATCTCAAATGCGTCAGCTACGGTAACATCGCCCTCGGTCAGTGAACCTCTGATGGTTCCAAGTCCGACCAGTGCAACGTCTATATCATGGATACCATTCTTATTAGCCTCGTAGAGATATGAGTCGGCAATTAGATCACCCATTGGGTATTCCTTGTGCGTTGCATACATATCTGCAAGACTGACAAAATCCCAGCCACAGTGCGCAATTACCCAATCCATCTGGAGATTCCACTTGGAGACGTACTCCTTGTCTATCCTAGCGCGATAGCTATCTACTGCTGCTTGAATCACTGGATCCTTATCCACTGTATCATCAATGATATCGAGCGCATAATTATCGAATGTAACGCTACCGTCCTCTGCGATTGATGCATCAACATATCCCATGTAGTCGAGGTACTCTCCACTAGCTACGACGAGAGTATCACCCACCATTACAGGTTCAAACAGGAAGCTGTGCGAATGACCGCTGATGATAAGATCGATATCTGGGTACGCTTTGGCCAGTTCGATATCTTCTCCAGTCTGCTCCTCACCCTCTTCAACAGGATCAACTCCACTGTGCGAAATGCAGACAATCATGTCACACTTATCCTTGAGGTACTCAACCTGTTCCGTCGCTGCCTCAATACCATCACGCCACTTCATTCCTGAAGTTGGAGAATCTGCGATTGATTCCTCGCCAGAAATACCGAAGAGTCCTATCTTGATGCCTTCCTTGGTCTCGATAATCGTATTGCCAATGTGGTCCTGTCCAGACTTCTCGATATATTTCTTAAGTGTGTTTGCAACGTAATTCTGCTGGCCTGTCAGTTCCCCGCTAAAGTCAAGATTGGCGCAGAGCAGTGGTGGCAGATAATCGCTCTTGCTGATTGCTGTTTTCAGCATATCCGCAAAGCCCTGTCCTGCCAGGTCCCACTCGTGGTTGCCGATGGTAGCGGCAGTACAACCGAGTTCTCCGAGCATCTTCAGCTCTGTTGCTTCGGATCTGTATCCAGCCTGGAAGAGTGTTCCCTGCGAGAAATCTCCGCCATCAAGATAGATGCTGTCATAGTCTACCTCGCCCGCGTGCTTCCTTAGCAATGTAGCGAGTCTTGATACTCCACCATGTTCTCTTATTTCTCCATTGACGTTACCCCTAGTAACATCAAGGTATGAATGCATATCACTGGTAAACTGAATGCGTACCTTGCGTTGTTCTGGCGCTTTGGCATCTGTTGCCGCAAAAGCGCTAGTCGTAGACGTAATAACAAGAACTACCGATAGCGCCAGCGCCGACAGTTTTTTATACATTTTTATCTCCTTAGTTTGATGGATGTGGCATGTATGCATACAGATTCATTGCCAGTGCTGTTACAGGCATTGTCTGCAGCCATACCTTGCCAGGTCCTGTTACTACTGTGTTGAAGAGTCCTTCGCCACCGAGAACGATATTGGCAAATCCCTTGATTGTCTGGATTTCCATTGAGCAAGTTGCTTCCATTGCTGCAACGTAACCGCTGTCAACGATCAGCTTCTCGCCAGCTGCCAGCTCGCGCTCCTGTACGGAACCGTCGATTTCAAGCCACGCATATCCTTCTCCTGAAAGTTTCTGCATGATGAATCCTTCACCACCGAAGAATCCTGTTGCTACTCTGTGCTGTAGATAGATATCTAGATTTACATTAGGTGTAGCTGCGAGGAATGCTGTTTTCTGAGCGATGATTGGTGTCTTGCTGATGTCCAGCATCATGATGTCTCCAGGCACCTTCTTTGCAAGAGTCAGTTCGCCTGCCTCGTTAGCAACATAGTTATTCAGTGCCAGTGACTCACCGACGAGTGCTTTCTTGAACATACCGCCAAGTCCGCCAGTCTGAGTCTGCATCTCAATTCCTGGTGTCATCCACGCCATTGCGCCACTCTGGCACTTGATCTGCTCGCCCTGCTCCATCTGAAGAGTCAGGACAGTGTATGGCTGATTCTTAATTTCATACTTCATAGCTATTCTCCTATTTCTTCTTCAATCTGTCCAAAACCAGTCTATATCCGCCCGGTCCATAACCGAGGCACTTGTTGACACGACTAATAGTCGCTGAGCTCGCTCCCGTCTCCTTGCTAATATCGTTGAAGACCCTGCCCTCATCGAGCAATTTGGCAACCTCAAGTCTAGCTCCCATATCGATGAGCTCCTTAATTGTCGTGACATCATCGAAGAACATCTCACATTCCTCGGCAGTCTCGAGCTGCAACACTGCTTTGTAGAACTGTTCAATATTCGTCTTCTCTTTATCTGAAATCATATGATTTCCCCCTTGTTCATTCCGCTTCTTGATACGATTTGTAGTCCGTAATTCCCTGTCCGATATTAGGATAGTAATGCGAATAAATTACATCGCCTGTAAACGCTATGCAGAATACCAGGCACAGCGGAATCATTACCTTGATATTAATTCTCTGTAACAATCTATCCAAAGCAGGCGCCAATACATATACCGCGGCCACTCCGGCTACGGCGAAGACTGTAAGGCCCTCTGCGCAGATACGTCCATTGAGATTAAGGAAGTATCCCGTATAATCCCACCAACGGATACCCTTGGATAACTCGAGGAAGTACGAAGTAAAGTACTCAACAAATCCGCAGAGAACTACAGCACCAATTGCGAGTTTGGCTGGGTTCTTCCTGAGTCTCTTGAGAACCACCAGTATCATCACTGCGCCAGCTCCATATATAGGCAGCCATGGTCCGTGTTGAACTCCTCTGTTAATGAACACGCCATCCTTAACCAGATGAATTGCTACTTCCCAGCTCCATCCAACGAATGCAAAGATTGCAAACATTGCGATGAGCGACCATATGGAGTAACTCTTCAGATAGTTATTCCTACTAGAAGCCTTCTCTTCGGCAACAGCATTCCACAGAGGGTTGTATCTCTCAGGATATGCCAGGCCCTGTGCACAGAGCTCAGCTCTCTCGAGGTTAACTTCTTCAACCTCAACTTCTTCGAATCTCTGTTGGTCGGCATTGGATCCAATCCAGATACCGCAGTTCTTAATCAGCCAATACTTAATGCCAGTGATTTTGACTTCGGCCTTCTCAGCGAGAGTCTTGCGGTACAGGATGTCACCATACTTGATAGCGAGAACCTCAGGGTCAGCCTTCTCATACAGGAACATATCCTTGAGCTTCTCGATTCCTTCAGTCTTGTTCTTCTTAGACTCCTCGCGAATGTATGCGAACAGCTCAACATCTGTACATCTCTTGTAAGGTGTTACGAACAGTATATCGACAAGTCCCAGTGTCAGCACGCTGAGCAGCATCCATCCGATGAAGGTGCAGTCATACTTGAAAGTTCTCCACTTGAGACCATTCATCATCCTGCGCGAGAGAAGTATTGCCTCCTTGCCAGTCATACCTGGATTCTCAGCGAGTATATATGGAACACACCAGTATGAATAGTGCTTGATAATTCCACCGATAATAGTAAACGACCACAAAGTGATGTATAGCCAGTATCTGAACATTGACTTGGCCGCTGTCTTCCATTTCTTAATGGTATACAGGAATCCCAGATGGCTGATAGGAACCTTGGCATACGTCCTTGACTCCATGTATACCCTTGCCATCATTACCTTGTATGGATTGATAATGAAGAACCATATCGCAAAGTAGAATACCAGCACGAGGAATATAACTATTGATCCCGCCAGTTGCCTGCTCTTTACGATGGATCCTACGCCATTGGCTAATTTAACCAGCAGTTTGCCAGATGTAATATTGTTAACCAGGTCGGCCAAAGCACCCTTGTTGCGGCTCAATACGTCTTTAGTAATAGGTGCCTTATGATATGCCTGCAGTTCCTCATCAGAAAGCTTCTCGCCAGCCTTGAAATTACCCATCATTAAGAGCGTGATAATGCGCTCATTGACAGCTTTCTCTTCTTCGTTCGCCTCACTGATATTCTGAATTTTCTTGACCTGATCATAGAGTTTACCAGCAGTAGACTTGGCCTTGTTCTCATCGATTACTGTTATATTCTTGGAATTAGCCAGATTATAATTGCTGTAATTATAACCTGTCTCAGCACCTATCATAGATGCGAGCACAGCAACCATAACCAAGAGCACGTAGTGAGTTCTTAACGTGTGTTTGGCTTTCTTCTTCCATTCTTTACGTTGTGTCTTGTTAATGTTTTTCATACATAGTTAGTATACCACATTGGGCATTTTTTCTGTATACTATAGGTATCAAATGATGATGTAATTTGTGTGTTGAAAATAGGTTCGAAAGATGTGATTCAAGATGAAATATGATTGCATGATTATTGGCGGTGGTGCATCTGGTCTGATGCTGGCTGCCATGATGAAAGTGAATAACGGAGTAATTGCAGAGAGCACTGCCGCCGCAGGTAACAAGTTAATGTTAACCGGCGGTGGACGTTGTAATGTTACTCATGCTGGTTCCATCAAGGATTTCGTAGACTGCTATGACGAAGCCGGCCGCACATTCCGCAAGAACCTCTACCAGCACAACAATATTGAGATGATCAATTGGCTGGAGTCTATTGGCGTGCCTTGCGTTATAGAAGACAATCGCTACTACCCTGCCAGCATGAAGGCACGCGATGTTCGCGATGCACTCGTTCGAGCAGCCAAGGCTAACGGTTGGACTTTCGCCTATGATCACAAGATAGAATCTTTAAGTAATCTAGATGCCGATCACGTCGTAATCGCAACTGGTGGTATCACATATCCAGAGACAGGTTCTGATGGTAGCATGTTCCACGTCCTCAAGGACCTCGGCGTGGAGATTACTCCTCTTAGGGCAGTTCTTGCTCCCGTGCATGTTAAGGATTATCCATACGCAGAGCTCAGTGGCATTTCCATTCCTAATGTAACGGTTACGGCATTCAGTTCTGATGTAGCAGGTACATGCAAGGGCAAATCTGCAAGAATTACAGGCGATCTGCTCTTCACACATACGGGATTCTCAGGCCCTGCAATACTCAAAATATCCAAGTATTGCCAGCCTGGTGAGATGCTTCGTATTAATTACAACACTGGTCTTGATGCCCTTCCTAAACGTTTCAGAATAATTCTTGAGGACAGGGCTCGCAACAACACCGGCGAAATAAAAACGAGCAAGCTAGCAGGCCTGCTCGAATCAGATAATTTTATTGTTCAGTCTATAGATAAACGCAGCATGGTAACATGCGGCGGCATATCCCTTGATGAAATTGACACAGCTACTATGCAACTCAAGAATCACCCTGGCATCTATGCCATCGGTGAGGTCCTTGACGTGGATGGAACAACTGGTGGATACAACCTCCAGATGTGCTACTCCACTGCCGCTACTGCAGCTAATTCTATAATGTCAGATCTCCGTCCTTAACCCATCCGAGGCGACGGCATCCTTCATTGATGATAGGTGCTAAAATCGCTGGCAGAATGAAGCAAATCAGAGCCATTCCCAGCCAATCCATTCCTGTAATTGCTACCTTGGCACCAGTTGCCACATCAGCAGCCCATCCGGTATACACACCAATAGGTCCAACAAATCCGCAAGTACCCATTCCTGCACTAACAGGAGCTCCATTCATCTGCATGTGGAATACGCATGTAGCGATAGGTCCTGTAATCGCACTTGCCAGTGTAGGTGCAATCCAGATGCGTGGGTTCTTGACGATGTTGCCCATCTGCAGCATAGATGTTCCGATACCCTGAGATACCAGGCCACCCCACTTGTTCTCCTTGAATGACATCACTGCAAATCCTACCATCTGTGCACAGCAACCTGCTACAGCAGCACCGCCGGCAAGGCCGGTCAGTCCTAGAGCCGCACAAATTGCGGCTGAAGAGATAGGCAGTGTCAGTGCCATTCCAACTACTACGCTAACGATAATTCCCATAGCGAATGGCTGCAGTTCGGTAGCCCACATGATAAGTGTGCCGACCTTCATTGCAGCTGCGCCGAGAGCCGGAGCCCACCACGCAGACAGGCCAACACCAATACCTATCGTTACAAGTGGTGTAACAAGAATGTCGACTTTGGTCTCACCTGCCACAGCCTTACCGAATTCTGCAGCGATAATAGCTATAAAGAGCACAGCCAATGGACCACCTGCTCCTCCGAGACCGTTAGCCGCAAATCCGACAGTTGCGAGTGAGAACAGTACCAGTGGAGGACATTTTAGCGCATAGCCGATAGCCACAGCCATAGCAGGGCCAGTCATAGCCATTGCAAGTCCACCAACAGTGTAGTCAACTCCGCTGACATTGCAGATAGGATCTACCAGAAATCCAATATTGAACTGAGTTCCTACGGTATTGATAATTGTACCAATGAGCAGCGAACAGAAGAGGCCCTGTGCCATTGCTGACAGAGCGTCGATTCCATAACGCTTGGCAGATATCTCGATATTCTTGCGTTCCAGGAACGCCTTAAATGAAGTCTTTGTCATTTTGCTCACTTTCCCTTATAATATAATATATAGGTAATACATAATATAGGTAGTACACAGACACAAGTATTATAACATGAAATGAGGTAACTTATGTCAAGAAGTTCTAGAAGCAACAGTTCTAGCAGTCGTAGCACCAAGGGTGGCAACAAACTGCTCACAGCGCTAATCGTTATACTCGGCATTGCAGTTCTCGGCGGACTGGTTTTTACCATCCAGCTGGGTCCTGTTGATCGCCATGATGATACCGAGATTACCGTTGAAATTCCAACGGGTACAGGTGCTAGCGCTATCGTAGATATTCTTAATGACAAGGGTCTTGTTAAGAACAGATTCTGCGCTAAGGTCAATGCTAAGATTGGTGGCTACAATACACTGCAGGCTAACACATATATTTTCAAGAAGAGCATGTCCTTCACCAAGATGATGAGTGCCATCAACAAGGGCGACTTCAATTACATCTCCAAGGAGATTATTGAGCTCAAGGACGGAATGAGACTTGACCAGCTCGCTGAGACGATGGCTGAGCAGCTACCATACAGCAAGAAAGAAATCATGGGCGTATGGAATGACAAGGCATATTTGAAGCAGCTCATCAAGAAGTACTGGTTCCTTACTAAGGAAATCCTGGATCCAGAAGTTATGTTCCCTCTCGAGGGTTATCTCTACGCAGATACATACTTCCTTACAACCGAGAACATGACTATCGAGCAATTCACAGAGATGTGCCTCGACAGAATGGATCAAGAGCTCACAGCTCGTAAGGATGCTATCAAGAAGAGCAAGTTCACTGTTCACCAGCTGCTAGCTCTTACTTCCATCGTTACTAAGGAGGCTCAGGCTCCAGACCAGTCACACGTTGCCGGAGTATTCATGAACAGACTGAAGGACGGCATGTCCCTCGGATCAGACGTAACAGTTTGCTACATCTACCAGGAAGACAGAGTTGAACTCAAGGTTAGCCAGCTCGAGAACGACAGTCCTTACAACACTCGTAAGCATGCAGACCTGACTCCTGGCCCTATCTGCTCCATTGTAGCTGATGCGCTTGATGCAACTCTTAACTACGACAAGACAGATGACCTCTTCTTCTTCGCAGACGTTGACGGAGTAGTACACTTCTTCAAGACAGAGGCTGAATTCGAGAAGGGACTTGCCACAATCGATATGCTCGAGGACGACGAAGACATCGACGAATAAATTTGCACAAAAAAGTTCTGCACTATATTGCTAATTTCAACGTTTTCAGCAATGAACGTGCAGAACTTTTTGTGCAAACTACAATTGAACAATTTTGTCGGCAAGGGCGGCGTCTTCGTCTGAGTGCGTGATGAGTAGCACGGTCTTGCCGTTGACGCCTGGTGTCCAGAGCTTGTCTACTGCTTTCTTCTTGGTCTCGGCATCGAGTCCACGGAATGGCTCGTCGGCGATAAGACAGCTGGCGTCGTAGATGAAAGCTCTGGCCATTGCAACTCTATAGTTCATGCCACCAGAGAGTTCTCCTGGCAGCTTCCACGCCTCTTCATCAAGTCCAACAGTCTTTAACATCTTGTGAATAGCTGCATCATCCTTACCATCCATTACGATTGCAAGATTATCGTAGACATTGAGCCATGGTAGCAGCCTATCTTCTTGGAATAGGTATGCGATCCTATTTGGTGCATGCACCTCACCGGAGTCCGCTATCTCGAGACCACTCAGTATACGAGCTACTGTAGTCTTACCTCTACCGCTTGGTCCCATAAGAGCCGTGACAGTTCCTAACTCAAGAGTTAGATTGAAAGTATCTAATACTTGCTTGTCTCCAAATCTCTTGCTAACTGATGAGAGACTTACCTTTCCGTTCCAATTATTATTCTCTACTGCCCTATTTTCTCCCAGTTTCCAGACCTTGCTGTATTCATAGTTGTGAGCCTTGGACCTAGTGAGGATGTATTTGATTAGCTTCTCGAAAGATACGCTGATAGCGATAATAGCTACGACATATGCGAAGAGCTTGTCAGTATTCAGATAGTACTTCGCATTCATCAGCTCGTATCCTAGCGAGAACTTTGGTATTGAGAGAACCTCCGCTGTAACGATTGCCTTCCAAGACATTCCCGCCATCAGGCTCATTGCAGAGCTGAAGTAAGGATAGAGACTTGGAACATAGATTAATCTCAACTTTCTCCTGCCAGTGATCTTATATACCTTGGCCATCTCGAGCAAAGATGCGTCCATGCTGTCAAGACCGGTCAGCAGATTGGTGTAAACGATTGGGAAACACATTACCCAGCACACCAATACAGGTACATTGTCAGGGCGAAGCAAGAGTATCATGTAGATAGCAACCGCCATAATTGGTATGGATTTGAACAGCGAAACCGGAAGAGACAGTATGTCCCTCACCATATGATGTCTGTATGACTCTAGGGCCAGGATAAATCCAAGTGCCAGTGCGATCAACATTGCAACTATGCATCTTAGGACTGTTGCCAGCACATCAATATAGAATCCACTATCTCCCAGCATGCCAACTAACGCTACAACTGTGTCCACCGGACTTGGCAGCAGGAGTTTGCTGCCAACTATCATAGCGGCTATCTGCCAGATGGCTATCCATATTAACAAGATTAGACTTTTGCGTTTCATAATTACTTAGTTACACCGTAGTAAAAATCATCTTCTGGCATTGCGCCACCGATTGATGCAGGTGCCAGTTTAAACAACTTGTCATAGAATGCACTGATTGCAGCCTTGGTATCATCTCCTGAATAGGCAATGAGTGAACAGTTAGGAATTGCTGCCTTAGCAAGTGCTGCTTCACCGATAATGCCTGCATTTACTATCTTCTCAACCACTTCATCAGATGCAGTCTGGACGTCCTCGATGGATGCAAATACCTCATCCAAGAAGACAGCGAGGTCGTCAGATCTAGACTCTACAAAGTTTTTCTTGGCAATCAGGATACCCATTGGGAGTTCCTGCCCAGTCATGTCCTGCCATGCTGAATTGAGGTCCAGGGCCACCTTAACATTCTTGTTCTTCATTGTGATTGCAGATACCTGTGGTTCAGGCAGGAGTCCTATAGCACCAGCTGTGCTAGCTACCTTCTGTGCTACAGTTGCATGGCTATCCAGCCATTCCACCTGAACATCCTTGCCGATTTGCAGTCCGGCATTTTCCAGCAGCGCCTGAAGTGCATACTCAGGTGTACCGCCCTTTCCGCTGCCATAGATGGTAGTTCCCTTCAAATCATTTATAGTTTTGACACTCTCACCGTTCTCTACGATGTATAGAACACCATTAACAATAGTAGTCAGAACCTGAATATTGCCCTGTGTCTTGTTGTAGAGCACTCCTCCGAGATTGGATGGAACGCAAGCGATATCGATGTCTCCGCTGATGAGTTTCTGTACTGCGTCAGTTGGATTCTGGTAGAGCTCTACATCGATCTTCTCATCATCCATCAGATCAATAAGCCCCATGCCGGTAGGTCCGACTAGACTTCCAACTTTGATACTCTCTGCCAGTTCCTTCTCACCACATGATGACAGTGCAACGCACATAGTGAATGCCAGCACTACAATTAATAATTGGCGTAATTTCTTCATGACGTTATCCTCCTATTTCTTAGAATAAATCGTCTTAGTACTAACGCCTTGCAATGCACCTAGTTTGCCTGAGAGGGCACTGATAATATCCATCGGAGCATCCATAACAATGCTGATAACGGATACTTCCTTCTCGTCGTATGGGATGCCCATACGGCCCTTGATGTATGCACTGTACTCGCTCAGCAAATTGTTTACCGATGCTGCTTGATTACGATCTTCAACAATAATACCAATAATTGCTATTCTTGTTTCCATCAGCTACCTCCTTTCCGATAAAAAATGCGCCTTAACAAAAGGCGCATAACAAAAACTAATATGTGTTAGTGTAATTGCCTTTCCCCTCAGTTAAACCTTCGGGCGTCAGTACAACGATTAACTATATTGTAATACTATATTTCTCTCTTGTAAACATACCAGTATACAACTCCGACAGAGGCTCCTCCGATGATGTTACCGATAGTAACAGGCAGGAGGTTAGCTCCTATGAAGTTGCCCCAAGTAAGAGCGCTCATGTCTACTCCGGCGGCTGTTGCTGCTGCAGCAAAGTCAGGAACGGTCTTGGCCAGAAGTCCTGCTCCGATGTAGTACATATTGGCAATACTGTGCTCAAATCCACAGAGTACAAAGAGCATGATTGGCCAGAATATGCCGAGAACTTTGCCGGCTGCGTCCTTGGCAGCCATGCCAAGCCATACGGCTATGCATACGAGGAAGTTACAGAAGATGCCCTTGAGAACTGCATCGCCGAATGGCATCGAGCACTTAGCGACAGCGGTGCTGATGACGCTGCCGGCCATGCCGCCTCCGAAGAGTGCCAGCTGGTGACTGTATACAGCACCTGCTGCAACAATCATGCTACCTACGAAGTTGCCAAGGTATACAATGCCCCAGTTGCGCAGTACCTGAGGTATTGTAACTGCTTTGTCCAATGCAGGAATAACCAGCAAGCAATTACCTGTGAAGAGCTCACTGCCTGCAATAACGACCATAATAAGGCCAGCAGGGAATATGCATGCTCCAAGGAATTTGCCTACGGAAGCGAGCGGAACGGATACCGCTGCAGTTGTTGCTCCTAGACCTGCTAATGCGATGAACATTCCAGCCATTATTGCCAGCACGAACATCTTTCCTGCAGGCAGAGAACATTTGCCCTTGCCTACGCCAATATAGTTCTCTGTTATTTCTTTAGGTGAATTAATCATTTAATATCTTGTCCCTTATTTCCTGTGGTACCATGCTACCGCCTGTTGCCCATACGATATGTGTTGCGTTAGCCATCTTGTCTGTCAGACCGTGAGTTGCAAGATATTCCTTAGCTGCTGGGTCTGTGCTGATTCTCTGTGGTGCGATGAATGTAGCACATGAACTTGGTTCAATGTAGAGGCCTTCTGATTTCCAGAGCTTGCGGCAGTATGGATTCAGCTTTGGATCCTCAACTGTGAACTCTCCGGAAAGCAGTACGTCCATAAATCTGGATACCAGACCAGATGGTCTACCTACTGCGAGGCCGTCAGCCTCAGTAATGCCAGTCAGACCAACGTCCTGTACGCAGATATCAGACATCTTACCTGTTGCAAGGCCTACTACCATGCAAGGGCACTGAGTTGGCTCAACGAAGAATACGTGAACATTATCACCGTACTGGAGCTTCTCACCAAAAGCAACTCCGCCAGGTGCTCCACCTACTCCACATGGGATGTATACGAAGAGCGGATGATCCGCATCAACCTTAACACCCTGTTCCTTGAACTGCTTGTCCATGCGGCCAGCTGCTACAGCGTATCCGAGGAAGAGAGCTGATGAATTCTCGTCATCTACGAAATAGCTCTTAGGATCTGCGTCAGACTCCGCACGGCCCTGCTCTACTGCTTTGCCGTAGTCACCTTCGTACTCGATTACTGTTGCTCCACGGGATCTCAGGAGGTCCTTCTTCCACTGCTTGGCATCCATAGACATGTGAACGATGGCATTGTAGCCAAGAGCAGCCGACATGATACCGATGGACATTCCCAAATTACCAGTGGAACCTACCTGGATCTTAAACTGTGAGAAGAACTCACGAGCCTCGGCTGTACCTAGCTTGAGATAATCATCATCATATCCGGAGATAAGTCCAGCCTCGAGAGCCAGATCCTCTGAATGTTTTAATACTTCATATACGCCACCACGAGCTTTTACAGAACCAGCAACCTTGAGGTCACTATCGCGCTTTAAGAAGAGCTTGCCAGTCAGTTCTGCACCCTCTTCATTAAGAATTGCCTTCATCTTAGGAATCTCAGTCAGTGGCGACTCGATAATTCCATTAGTCTCCTTGGTCTCAGGGAAGTAGTGCATGATCAGCGGTGCAAAACGCTCGAGTCTTGCTGCTGCGTCAGCAACATCATCAGCTGTGAAGTTGATATCCTTCATAGCGTCAGCTGTCTTCTTTAGATTAGGATTGATCCATACACATTCTTCTGCGTTAGATATTCTGTCGATAATGTTAGCCATATTATTACCTCTTAGTATCCTTTACTCTGATTGATTCAATTCTCTGATCAACAAGTGGCTTGTCGTTCATCATGTTGCGCTTGCTATTAACAATGCGGTCAGCCTCGTCCATACCAACGGTTACTTTGCCAAAAGCAGCATACTGTCCGTCGAGATGTGGCGAAGTAGTCGTCATGATGAAGAACTGTGATCCTGCTGAATTAGGATCCATGGCTCTTGCCATCGAGAGAACTCCTCTCTCATGCTTGATGTCGTTCTCGAAACCATTCATAGAGAACTCGCCAGGGATAGTGTAGCCTGGGCCACCAGTTCCGTTGCCGAGTGGACATCCACCCTGTATCATGAAACCAGGAATTACTCTGTGGAAGATAAGTCCATCATAGAATCCGCTGTTGGCAAGTTCCTCAAAATTATCTACTGTCTTAGGCGCAACATCAGGATACAGTTCGCCTGACATAATCTCGCCATTTTCCATTGTAATTGTAAATCTCTTCATGTTGTTCTCCTTATTCGATGGATTTCAGTGATTCTGTCATTGATATATTGCGTAACATTGGCTGCATCGCAATGTTAACTATTAAGGCAAATGCGAATGTCAGCAGCACCGAATACAGATAGTTCTGCCATGTGATGCGTGGCACGAAATATATCATATTAATGTTGATATTATCGATTACGAATCCGAGCAACCATCTGCCCAGTGGTATTCCTGCAAGAGCTCCAAATCCAGTTAGGAAGATGTTCTCTCTAAACACGTAGGAGGAAGTCTCCATGCGTCTAAATCCGAGAACCTTGATGGTCGCAATCTCACGAATTCGCTCAGTGATATTAATATTTGTAAGGTTGTACAGCACTATGAATGCGAGCAGTCCAGCACAGAGAATTACCACGTAGATAACAGCGTTAAGGCTCTTCATCATAGAGTCAACTCTGTCCAGGGTATCCTGGTTGACAACGGTCACAGCAGTGTGCTCGTACTTACTCATAACCGCTGCGTCTTCGTGTATCTCTTCGCCACTTCGCTCATTGTCATATTTGACGTAGGCTGTTCGAATCTCAGGCTTCTCGCCAAAGCCCTCTTCATAGGTCTTGGTCGTCATATATATAGGCTCACCGACGTAGTTATCAAATACGCCGCTGACCTTAACCTTCATCTCATTATATTCCTTCGTGAGTGTGATTTCATCACCAATATCAATATTATATTGATGCTGCAGCTTGCCACAAATCACCACCTCACCATCGCCTGGATAGGCAACCTGCTTGCCATTGCGATGCAGGTCGATGTTGCCTCCAACTGTTGGGTCATCTGTAGCCACGAGAGTTACCTCACAGCTCTTGCTACCGGTCTTGAGATCAGCCGTTCCAGAGTGCAGGAAGAAGGCCTTGCCTGGATCATCCAGCTTGTCATTGGCGTAATCCAGGAAATCCTGCTGCTCAGCCTTGCCCATGTCCTCGTTGAAGATAATCTGGTAATCATATAGGGTTACCTCATCGAACTGGAACTTGGCTACTCCCTTGATAGATGTATTGATGCCAAATCCAGCGATTAACAGTGCAGTACATCCCGCAATTCCTACAACCATCATCAGGAAACGCTTCTTGTATCTGAAGATGTTACGGAATGACACTTTGTAAAGGAAGCTAATCCTATTCCAAATTGGGGTGATTCTTTCCAGCAGTATTCTCTTGCCTGCCTTAGGTGTCTTGGGCCTAATCAGCTGAGCTGGAGCTATACCGAAATCAGTTGCACAGCTGAAGTATGTTGCTCCCATTGAGCAGAGCAGTGCTACAGCGAGGCACTCCAGTCCAAGAACCGGATCGAGCCTATACGCAACATCGGCATTGAAATCATACATCATGGTGTATGCATTCCATATTACCTTAGGGAATATTCTGCAGCCAGCGAAGAATCCAATTACAGCTCCCATGGTTGCAGCACTTCCTGAGTAGAACATGTACTTGGAAAGGATTGCGCCATTGCCATATCCCAGAGCCTTGAGCACTCCTATCTGCGAACGCTGATCGTCCATCATTCTTGTCATCGTTGTCATGCACACCAGTGCCGCAACAAGGAAGAAGAATAGTGGGAATATCTTGGCAATATTGCTAACGATATTCGCATTCTGCTCGAATGTTGAATATCCAATATTATCTTCTCTTGAGATGGAGTATGAATCTCCCTCCTCAAGAGTATCTATCTCATGCTGTCCGTCGTCCAATTTGACCTTGGCATCATCCAGAGTCTTCTTGGCATCCTTTAGCTTCTTTCCGGATTTATTTAATTTGCTCTCGGCAGCTGCGAACTCCGCCTCTGCCTTGGCCTTGCCGGCGCTAAGTTCTGCTTTCTTGGCATTTATCTCAGCCTGCATGGCCTCTATCTGTTCAGGCGGAATCTGTCCGCTGGCTATCGCTGCTGCCAGCTGCTCCTCAGCAGCCTTAATCTGCTGTTCTGCCGCAGCAAATTGCTTCATTGTAGCTGCCTTGCCGGCCTTGTAGTCCTTGACGCCCTTATCGTACGCCTTCTTGCCCTTGTCATAGTCCTTAACGCCCTTATTGTAGTCAGCCTTCTTATCATCCAGCTCGTCTTGAGCCTTGTTCTGCTCCTTGGTGCGTCTAGCTGCAGTGATTCTTTCGGCAAGATCCTCCATCAGGTCCTCAGCTCCGCTTAATTTGGCAGCAAGCTCATCAGAGAATATGTATTCGTTACCATCTAGCTTCACGTAGAGCTGGGTGTAATAGTCAGTGTCAAAATCCTCGCGTTCGATATAGAAGAACGCGTCGAGGGAACCGTTACCAACAGAGGTATTACCTCTCTCGTAGTCTAGATACAGAGGTGAATTGACGAATCCAACAATCTCAAATTCCTGAACAGCGAACTTATCACTGTTATCGTCCTTGTTGGCTGGAGAGATTTTAATAGTTTCGCCAAGATGGTAGAACTTGCTATCGAAATTACCGTTATCTACAACGCACTCGCCGGATTTCTCAGGAAGTCTTCCCTCTACTATATTGAGTGAGTTGATGTTACTAGGCATCGAAATAGCCTTGAGGGCAGACTCGATCTTGTTCTCGCCCACCATGATGATGTCTTGCTCGATTGCAGCCTCCGCATCAGCTACGCCATCAGTTGCGAGTGCTAGTTCCACGCTCTCATCATCTATTCCATAGGTGGAATTAATCTGGTAATCGAACAGAGTGTGGTCCTGGAGATATATATTGGCCGTCTCTAGCATGTCTGGTTTGCACATCTGCAATCCCGAATAGAATCCCACGCCAAGTGCAACAATCGCAAGGATTGCTAGATAACGTGCCAGTGATGTCTTTATTTCTCTTAACGTACTCTTTACCATTCGATTTCTTCGATTGGAGTTGGATGTGGATTGGTTTCTACTCCCTGTACCATACCGCTCTTGATCTTAACAACGCGGTCTGCCATTGGAGTTAGCGCCTTATTGTGTGTGATGATAATAACTGTTGTACCTGATTGCCTTGCCTGATCCTGTAGGAGTTTGAGAATAGCCTTGCCAGTCTCGTAGTCGAGAGCTCCCGTTGGCTCATCGCATAGGAGGAGCTTTGGATTCTTGGCAAGAGCTCTTGCAATGGCAACTCGCTGCTGCTCACCGCCAGATAACTGTCCTGGGAAGTTGTTCATTCTTCCACTTAGGCCTACAGCTTCCAGCGTTTTGGCTGGATCAAGCGGATTCTTGCAGATCTGTGTTGCAAGGGACACATTTTCTATTGCTGTAAGGTTTTGTACCAGGTTGTAGAACTGGAACACAAAGCCTATGTCGTATCTTCTGTATTCAGTCAGCTCGCGTCTGCTCATGGCAGATATCTCCTGTCCATCCAGCATAACGCGGCCAGCTGTTAAGGTGTCCATTCCGCCGAGTATATTCAGCAGTGTCGTCTTGCCGGATCCAGATTCGCCAACAATAACAACCAGCTCACCTTTCTCCAGTGAGAAGTTGACATCTGTCAGGGCTTCAATATCTACCTCGCCTGCATGATATATCTTCTTAACATGTTCAAATGATACGTACATTAGTTTTCTCTCATTTCTTTTCTAATCGTTCGCCAACTAGGCATCAGCCTATCCATGTATGCCTTGAACTCTGGTCCATGGCTGGCTACTTTTCTTTACCCTACTGCACAGTATTGCAATTACCAGAACTCCAGCTCCCAGCTTAACGCCTGCAGAAGCTATCGGGTACTTGGTCCAGAATAGCGGCGCTATCATATCAGCACCCGCGACTCCAAGAGATACCACGAACAATGTCGTCAAGTGACCTTTAGACAATATTTTCCTAAGAGGCACATTCGGGAACAGCATTTTAGCAGTAACTGCATATAGGCCAACCAGCACCGCAAATCCTACGAGCACCGTTGTCACGAAAGCACCTATCGGCGATGCCCACAGCCACGAGACAATTGTCATTATCGCCGTGCCTATCGCCCACAGTGGCGTTACAATCAATAATCTAACAGCGAGCGGTAGCGAAACAATCGCCTGACGCAGCCTAACAACAAATCCGCCCTTCTTCTCATCGGCATCTTCATCGTCATCATCGACAGTAGCATTGCCGAACTCATCGAGTTCCATTACAACAGGTGGCTGATTAATACTCGCCTGTTTTAACTCTGGCGTGATATCATCCGCCGCACCGAATATTAGTCCAGCTGCCAGCGAAGCCAGCACTGCAACCGTAGCTGTTATCTTTACAATTTTCTTCTGAGTTTCTTCTTTCATATGATAATTTCCTATCCAAATGATGAGAACATTATACTATAATAATCTATGGTAAGAAAGGACTTAGACATGGCACTTCATATTGTATTTGTGGAACCAGAGATTCCACCTAACACAGGAAATATAGCACGTACATGTGCAGCAACAGACAGCGTACTTCACCTCGTGAAGCCGCTTGGTTTTAGTCTAGATGAGAAAAGTTTGAGACGCGCAGGCCTCGATTACTGGCCATACGTCACACTCGAAGTCCACGAGAGCCTCGAGGACTTCATGAGCAAATACGGAAATAGACGTCTATGGCTCGCTACCACCAAGGGCGGCCAGCGCTACACAGACGTCACATATCAAGATGAGGATATGATACTCTTCGGCAGAGAAACTGCAGGTCTACCTAAGGACTTTATTGCAGCCCACAAAGATCAAGCAGTACGCATACCTATGAGCGAATCAACCAGACTCCGTTCATTCAATCTCGCGAACTCCGCCAACATCATCCTGTTCGAGGCCCTAAGGCAGCTCGACTTTCCAGGACTTGAATAAAACAAATGCACCGTTTATCGAACGGTGCATTTTTCATTCTGAATTAGTCCCAATTATATTTCTGCAATGAATTCGATCTCACACAGAACGTTCTTAGGAAGCGTTTTAACAGCTACACAAGAACGTGCAGGCTTGTCGGTGAAGTATTTAGCATAAACCTCATTAAATGCCGCGAAATCGCCCATATCTGCCAAGAAACAAGTAGTCTTGATAACCTTAGTGATATCTGTACCTGCGCCCTCGCACAAAGCCTTAGCATTCTTGCATGCCTGATCAGCCTGCTCAGTAATATTCTCTCCAACGATTGCTCCTGTTGCAGGATCAAATGGGCACTGTCCGCTAGCAAATACGAGATTGCCAACTACCTTAGCCTGTGAATATGGTCCAATAGCACCAGGTGCCTTATCTGTACTAATAGTCTTCATATGATACCTCCATACAAAAATAATTCATCCATCTAAAGTATACCACGAAAAAGAGGTAGGACAATAGTCCTACCCCCCTTAATTCTTATTAATAATAAGTTTGTTGTGCGTTGGTGTATCGCACAACGCACTTACTTGTTATCTATTTAATTTTAACAGTTTCCTATTCTTCCTGCTTGTCATAAATGACCACGAGATCATTCATGTCTAATACCAGTTGTTTATCTCTTATCTCGAAGGTAATATCTTCAAAATTATCAGATACAACTGTCATTGTGCCATCATCATTCATTCTCCACTTGCCTTCTGCGTCTATTCCATAACAGGTGTACTTTGCAGTTCCGTCCTCATTGATTTCCATTGAGAATGATCCTACCATTTCGTTAGTTGAACATTCCTTGCCCTGATATTCGCAGGTTATTGATGTCCAGCTACCATAATACTTACTCACCTTGGAACAAGCTGTGAACACAATGCTTGAAACAATGATTATCAAACATATTGCAAGAGCTTCTATCTTTCTTCTCATTGCATCCTCCGTGATACTATGAAACTCGGGAGGCCCGTAGGCCTCCCTATATTTCGTATTAAGACTATTTCCTATAGATCAATTACTTAATCTTAACAGTCTTAGCTGCTGAGTAATCACCGTAAACAGTCTGTCCATCCTCAACTACGTAAGCACGAACCTTGAATGTGTACTTCTTGCCCTTAGCCAGCTTCTTAATAGTCTTCTTGAGGCTTGTTGTCTGTACAGTCTTGTAGGACTTTCCAGCCTTCTTGTAAGCAATCTGGTATCCAGTTGCGCCTTCAACCTTCTTTACAGTAATCTTAGCCTGCTTCTTTCCAGCCTTTACTGTTGGCTTCGCTGCCTTCTTAAGAACCAGCTTATCAACAGTTCCGATTGCATATTTTACTGCACCGCACTTTGAACATACTGCGGAAACGATACCAGGCTTAGTATATGTAGCTGCCTTTGTTACAGCGATATCCTTTGCATCACATGTTCCACCAAGTCTAGGAATCTGTGATCCAGGAACTACTGCATATGAATCTGCAGGTACTTCTGCGCCCTCAGTAGTTGGGTCAATTGCACTTGGATTACATACTTTGCAGTACATGTATGAGAATCCAGAATCTTCACATGTAGCAGCCTTAGTTCCTTCTACCATTGTGTGACTCAGTTTAGTTCCAGTTACTACTGTAGGAGCGTATCCATTTCCTGCTTCTGTATGCATGCAAATCTTATGGCATAAATCGCACTCATAGCCTTCAACTCTATCATTTGCACAAGTTTCAGCCTTGATTACAATCTTTTTTGTGTATACATGCTTAGCTTCTGTTTTAGGTGCCATATATTTCAGTTCGATTTCACCTACAGCACGAGCTCCGTCAACTGTACCGTTTGGTGCAACCCACTTGGACTGATCCTTAGTTGTGAACTCCTTTGCGCCAACTGTTACAGAGTGGTTAGCAACTGTAGCCTTGCACTTTGAGCACTCGAGGAGATAGTAACCATCTGCCATGCAAGTGGAATCAACCTTAGTAACTGTGTAGCTGTGACCCAGTGTATCATCTTCAGTTGTTGCATTAACCTTGCAATCAGGAGTCAGAGTATCAACTGCTGTTTTATTTGTTGCATCATAGTATTTTCCACAATCAGCACAAACCTTATATTTGTAAGATCTTGTTACGCAAGTAGCTGCTACTGTCTTTTCTTCCCAATTATGTACATTACCCTCAAGAGTCTGACGAGCTGCAACTTCCGCACCACAAACCTTGCATGTAAATGCAACTACCATCTCAGAATCACATGCAGATCCTGAGATAACTGTATCGTACTTGTACCATCTAGGTGTATCAAAATTATTGTCTACAATGTATCCGTTATTTGCGTCAGCTACCCATACTTCTCTAGTTGAATCAAAATGACCAATCTTAGTGTTATTTACGAGAGCATACTTAACACCATCGATAGTCTTAGTTGTTACTGAAACAACGCCTTTTGCTTCACAAACCATTGTTTCATCAACATCAGTATCATAGTATGTGTATGTTTCTTTACAGTGATCGCATACTGCTTCATACTTAGTTCCCTTTCCACAATTTGGCTTTGCCTTCTCTACAGAAGTGTTTGCCTTTGGAGAGTGATCTGCTGTTTTATCAGCTACAGCAATCTTAATTGTCTTTCCGCATCCATCATTTGTGCAAACAAACGAAGATTTGCAACCATACATTCCAGATGGCTTTTCATGCTTTACGTAGCCTGCTGCGTCCTGCGCTGCTGTAACTTCTGAGAGAGTTGTCTCTACTACCAGTCCACATTCCTTACACTGATGAGCCTTTACGAAGCAGTAATCATTAGTAGCAAGTAACTTATCAGCCTTAGCCTGGTTAATTGAATTCTGAGCTACTAAAGCCTTCAGATAAGTAGCATATGACATCTTTGTAAGAGGTGCATCTGTGCACTTTAATGCAGCTACCTTAGCTGTAATCACCTTATCACAGTAAGTTGATTCAGTACACTTTAGCTCAATTACTCCATCTGCATCATGAGTTGGAGCTGAAACGATTGTGACATACTTTGCTTCTTCAGGGTTGGTTGCCTTATTAGCAGCTGAAACTATATCACTCCAATCTTCACTTGCTTCAAAATCTACATAACCATCATTGCCAACATCAAATAAGTAATCGTGTCCATTTTCATAGTCACCAAAAGACAAGTCAGCAACGTCAGCGAATGCCATTGCTGGCATGAATGTTACCATCATCATTGCTGACATGAGGATGG
>R21__coassemble_520_pt1 | contig 31314 bp, 33 predicted proteins | sample R21__metabat2_high_PE_011 | metagenome-assembled genome bin R21
ATTAGTGTATAAGAGTGTTATAATATCTTCATCGGTTTTGCAACATTGCTGCAAGGAATAGAACAATGACCATCGGAGGAAATAGCTATGGACTACAGGATGACAATTGCTGGAATTGAAAGACGTCTGCCACTGTGCAAGGTAACAGATGATCTGTATATCGCAGGATTCATTATGTTCGGTGATGTCGAAATCACTGAGGCTAGTGCTAGAGAACTTCTCAAGCAAGCACCTGAGTTCGACGTTATAGTAACTGCGGAGAGCAAGGGCATTCCTCTGGCATATGAGATGGCTCGTCAGTCTGGCAAGCCTTACATCGTTGCTCGTAAGGGAGCTAAGCTGTACATGCAGGATATCGTTAAGGTACAGGTTAACTCAATTACAGCTGACCACGTTCAGACACTCTGCCTCGGTAGAGATGAGAGAGAGCAGATGGAGGGCAAGCAGGTTCTCATCGTTGACGATGTAATTAGTACAGGTGAGTCGCTGGCAGCTCTCGAGCAGCTCGTTGACGCTGTAGGCGGCAACATCGCAGGCAAGTTCACAGTACTTGCCGAGGGCGAGGCAGCAGATAGAAAGGATATTACATTCCTCGAGTACCTGCCACTTTTCAGTGCAGAAGGCGAACCACAATAAACAACTATCAAGGCTCCCGATGCCGGGAGCCATTTAATTAAGAGGCGTGAAATGACAGATAAGATTATCGATAGAGAGAAACAGATAGTAAGAACCAGCATTATTGGCATCGTTGCCAATGTATTACTCGCTGGATTTAAGGCTTTGGTGGGCGTTCTTAGCCACTCCATCGCAATTACAATGGATGCAGTTAACAACTTGACTGATGCAATCAGCTCTATTGTTACAGTTGTTGGCACCAAGCTGGCAGCACAGGCTCCTGACTACAAGCATCCATACGGGCACGGTAGAGTGGAGTATATGAGCGCGATGGTAATTGCTGCAATTATCCTGTATGCCGGAATTACTGCAGGAATCGAATCAGTTAAGAAAATCCTTGATCCTGTGACACCGGAGTATTCTGCAGCAACACTGATAGTTGTTGCAGTAGCAATTGCAGTTAAGATCATACTTGGTAAATATGTTCAGTCAGTTGGCAAGAAGGTTAATTCTGGTTCACTGGAGGCTTCCGGCAAGGATGCTCTGAACGATTCAATTATTTCAGCTTCAACACTGATTGCTGCAATTATCTATTTGACAATGGGCATCAGCCTTGAGGCATATCTGGGAGTTGTTATTTCCATCATTATTATCAAAGCAGGTATTGATGTTCTTCGAGAGACTATCAGTCAGTTGCTTGGTGAAAGAGTTGAGAAAGACCTCTCTGTTAAGATTAAGAAATATATCTCTGGATTCCCTGACGTCAAGGGTGCTTTCGACCTAGTTCTTCACAACTATGGTCCAGACATCTATCTGGGATCTGTTCATATCGAAGTGCCTGATGATTATCCAATTCCACAGCTTGACGTACTGACTCGAGACATCATGGATGCTGTTTCCGAGGAATTTGGTGTTATCCTTACAGCAGTCAGCATCTACGCTGACGGCAGCAGCAATCCTAAGACTGTTAAGGCTCGTGCCAAGGTAAGTGAACTGGCATTGGCACACGAATTCGTTAAGGGAATGCATGGCTTCTACAAGAACGATGAGACACAATCAATTTCATTCGATGTTGTCGTTAAGTTCGAAGCACCGGATATGAATGCGATTTGCGATGCGATTAAGAAAGAAGTCGAGGCTGAGTTCAAGGGTTACAGCGTTAGAGTCAACCTCGATGTAGATATGAGTGACTAAGGAGACAGGCATGGTATTTGATCTCAAGAAATTACAGGACGGAACAGATATATATGGCATTGCCGCAGAAGGCGTTCCTGGAGAAGATGTTAATCTGCTGCAGAGGGATGCTGGCTCAATTGCCATGGGATTTATAGTATGGCTGGCACAGGAACTCGACAAACCAATCTTTACTCTGAAGATCTGTGTTGGTAGAGATTCTAGAACGACGAGCGAAGAACTAGAGACTGGCATCATGATGGGCGTTCAGATGACTGGTTCTAGGAACTGGGATGCCGGAATTGCCACAGCACCTGCAATGCAGATGGCTGTTGCTTCTGATTTCTATGAATTCGATGGTGCTGTAATGGTAACAGGTGGACCACATCCATATAACATCAATGGATTCAAGTTCTATACAGCTAATGGTCCTCTCGGTGAGAACGACATTGCTAGAATACTCAAGATGGCTAGCAAGTCTGCTTTTATCGGTGAGTGGTATGAGTGCGAGCCTGTCAATCTGATGGACATGTATGCGACACGACTGAGAGCAATGATTTCTAATGGAGTTGGCGGCACAGGTAAGGTGCTCGAAGGAATGAAGATTGTTGTTGATGCTGGCAATGGCTCTGGTGGCTTCTTCACAGAGAAGGTTCTTGAGAAGCTGGGAGCTGACTGCACAGGCAGCATGAATCTCGAACCGGATGGAACATTCCCATGCCACGCGCCTAATCCTGATGATAAAGAGGCAATCGCTGCTGTTGCTAAGGCTGTAGCTGACAACCAGGCCGACCTAGGAATACTCTTCGATTCTGCCGTAGACATGGCGACTGTAGTTGGAGCAGATGGTAAGGTTTTGGCAAGAGATGAAGAACTAGACGGTGCAACTTTCGCTATCAACCGCATCGTTGAATGTGCACTCGCGTCAGACTTAAATGTTCATAATGCGTAATTAAGTCTGACATAAATGCGCAAACTGTGCAATTAAGTCTGACATAAATGCGCAAAATGCGCTAAGAGGTCGGACATACATAGAAAAACAATTTTGCAATGAAGAAGGCTAATTCCGGAAAACCAAATAGGGTCAGGACGATTGCTCTTGATGTGATAATAGTTGTGACGCTGGCCATAGCTGGAGTTAGTGCGTACAAGATATACGATATCTTCAAGAATTACAAGGCGGATCAGAATACTTACAGCAACATTCAGAGCGAGGCGAGAGCAGGTGATGATATAGATTGGGATCACCTACAGGAAATCAATTCGGATATCGTTGGATGGATCAGGATAGATGGAACTAATATCGACTATCCTGTTGTTAAGAGCCATGATAACGACGAGTATCTCCACACTCTTTTCGATGGTAGTTGGGGTAATGCGGGAACTATTTTCGTAGACTGTAATACCGCTGACCCGTTCAATCAGTTCAATACGGTGGTATATGGACATCACATGAAGGATGGCTCGATGTTCGAGAATCTTAAGAACTACAAAGATGCAGATTATGCATTGGATCACGGCGAGATGGAGCTATTAACACCTAGCCAGGATTATCGTCTTGAATTGGCTGCATTTCTTAATTGCCCGTCGGACAGTAAGATATATGACAACAATATCAGCGGTTCTTATAGAGAAGATTATCTCAAGGCTATCAAGAAATATGCAGAATACACCACAGATGTACAGCTGACTGAGAACGATAAAATAGTAGTTCTCAGCACCTGCGCATACGAATATGAGGGTGCAAGATACGTAATTGTTGGAAAATTAGTTCGGAAGTAGCGAAAGGACTGTCCCCATATGCGCAATTTACGTACTTCAGGTACGGTTTCTCGTACGTAAAATTACGAAATGGGCTGACCCCCTTAGTTTTTTGTGTCAATACAACAAAAAATGTATGTTATTTTCACACATATTTGTTGGCAAAATTTGTAAGAAAATCACAAAAAAGTTGTTGACATGCATGTTTCCGTTTGGTATTATTACACCTGTAATCAAGAAAGGAGATTATTCGATGTTTACAATGAACACTTTAATCGTGATCAGCATTATTAGCATCCTCATGGTCATTAGACTAGTCGAGGGTGAATTTGAGCTGTAGGCGATAAAGTGTTGAACAGAGGATAGTAATTGTCCACTTGAGAAAGTTAACCAGCCTGCAGTTATGCAGGCTTTCTTATTGCCATAGGCAAGTAGGACAACCTGCTGTCGAATGGCAATCTAAGAAACATTATTAAAGGAGAAAGAACAATGAAGAAAAATTGGATGAAAGTCGTAGTCGTGGCACTGTCCTGCATGATGGTATTCGCAATGACAGGATGCGGCGGCGGCGGTGGCGGCACATTTACAGGTGACGCAGACGCACTGAAGATCGGATCAGCTGGTCCTCTGACTGGCCCAGCAGCTCTCTACGGAATCGCTGTACAGAAGGGTGCACAGCTCGCAGTAGACGAGATTAATGCTTCCGATCCAGCATTTAAACTCGACTTCGGAATGCAGGACGACGAACATGATCCAGAGAAGTCTAAGAATGCGTTCAACAAGTTGATGGATGATGGAATGCAGGTTCTGGTAGGAACTGTAACAACTGCACCATGTACAGAGGTTGCAACATTAGCATATGAGTCAAGAGTATTCGCTCTGACACCATCTGCTTCTGGTCCAGCTGTAACACAGAACAACGACAACGTATATCAGCTGTGCTTCTCAGACCCTAACCAGGGTATCGCTGTAGCTGACTACATTGCTACTAATTACCCAAGTGCTAAGGTTGGAATCATTTACAACAACGGAGATAACTACTCACAAGGAATTTATCAGAAGTTTAAATCAGAGTACGAAGCTAAGGGAAAGACTGTTGTAGCTGAAGCTACATTCCCTAGTGATGATAACCCAGACTTCAGTTCACAGCTCACAACTATGAAGGATGCTGGCGCAGATATGCTCTTCCTGCCTATCTACTACACTCCAGCTTCTAACATCATGACTCAGGCTGACAACGTGGGATACAAGCCAACTTACTTTGGCGTAGACGGTATGGATGGAATTCTTGATATCGAGAACTTCAACACTAACCTGGCTGAAGGCGTGCTGCTCCTGACACCATTCACACCTTACTCAGAGGATGAGAAGGTACAAGCATTCGTAAAGGCTTACGAAGAAAAGTACGGCGAGAAGCCAATTCAGTTCGCAGCAGACGCTTATGACTGCGTATACGCTATCTATGATGCATTCCAGAAGACTGGATGCACTACAGCAGACGATGCAGCTACAATCTGCGAGAAGCTGATCGAAGTATTCAACGGTGGATATGAATTCAAGGGCGGACTTACTGGAGACAGCATGAAGTGGAGCAAGACTGGTGAAGTTAACAAGACTCCTAAGGTATGCGAGATCAAGGATGGCAAGTACATCGAGAAATAGTACTACTAATATTTAAACAAAAATAATATTCCGAAGGGGTGCTCTATGGCACCCTTTCGGTGCGTAATTAGAACTAAGAAAAGGATTATATATGGGCATTATTAACAGTTTAATATCAGGCCTGAGCCTCGGTAGCGTATACGCTATTATCGCTCTAGGCTATACCATGGTATATGGAATATCCAAGATGCTGAACTTTGCTCATGGTGATGTAATCATGGTAGGAGGATACATCTCATTCTGCATGACTGTTTATGTAGGATTGCCGGGATGGGTTTCTCTTATTATCGCTATGGCAGTATGTACATTACTTGGAATTCTCATTGAGAGATTAGCCTATCGTCCGCTGAGAGGAACTGGTTCTCTCGCAGTATTGATTACCGATATCGTCGTATCATACTTCTTGCAGAATACAGCACTGCTCATCTGGGGAGCTAATCCAAGAGTATTCACAAGCCTATTTGACGGAATGAAGACAATTCATGACGCAAGTGGCAAACTGACAGTTACACCAGCAGCACTGTTTACAATTATTGCATGTATTGTTATCATGATTGCTCTTACACTCTTCGTTAACAAGACCAAAGCCGGCAAGGCTATGCGTGCAGTTTCCGAGGATAACGGAGCAGCTCAGCTGATGGGAATTAATGTTAATCAGTCAATTTCATTGACATTCGCAATCGGTTCAGGACTGGCAGCAGTAGCAGGAGTACTGATGTGCTCAGCTTACCCAGTTCTGATGCCAACAACAGGAGCTATGCCTGGTATTAAGGCATTTACAGCTGCTGTATTCGGTGGAATTGGATCAATTCCAGGTGCGATGGTTGGAGGACTTCTTCTGGGAATCATTGAGATTTTCTCAAGATCATATATCTCAACAGAACTCTCTGACGCAATCGTATTTGCTTGTCTAATCGTTGTACTTCTTGTTAAGCCTACAGGCTTGTTCGGCAAGAAGATTAACGAGAAAGTGTAGGTGGATTATGGCTAATAAGATTAAGACACCAGACACTAAGAAATTATTAAAGATGAAGAAGGGTCAGTATGGCAAGGAGGCATTGATCTCCTACGCAATTCTGATCATCGGATATATCCTGCTCAAGCTCGGTGCAGTTACAGGCATGATTGGACTCAACCTGCAGGGACAGTTCGTTCCTATCTGCGTATATGTTTCACTGGCAATCTCACTGAACCTCGTTGTAGGTATTTCCGGCGAGCTCTCACTTGGACATGCTGGCTTCATGGCAGTTGGTGCGTTCAGCGGAATCATTGCAGCGAGAATGCTAGAGGGCATTGTTGCATCGGGAACAATTAGAATCATCCTCTCGATGATTGTTGGTGCATTAGTAGCTACAATTGCAGGAGTAATCATCGGTATTCCTATTCTGGGACTCCGTGGTGACTATCTTGCAATCGTAACACTGGCATTCGGCGAGATTGTTCGTAACTTCATGAACGTACTCTTCTTCGCCAAGGATGAATCAGGATTGAGATTTGCATTCAATCACGCTATCGACGGAATCGATGATAACCAGCGTATTATTACCGGAGCAATTGGATCAACCAATGTTCAGAAATTAGCAACATTCGAGATGGCGATGTTGCTCACACTCTTCACTCTGTTCGTAGTTCTGAATATCAAGAACTCCAAGCAGGGTCGTGCAATCATGGCTATCAGAGATAACCGTATTGCCGGTGAGTCCATCGGACTTGACGTTAAGAAGTACAAGCTCATGGCATTCGTAGTTAGTGCTTCACTGGCAGGAATGGCTGGAGCAATGTTCGGACTGAACTACAGTACTCTCGCACCACTCAAGTTCAACTTCAACACTTCCGTACTTATCCTCGTATTCGTAGTACTTGGTGGTATCGGTAACATCTGGGGCGGCATTATCGCAGCTACACTGCTGACAGTACTGCCTGAGACTTTGAGAGCATTCTCAGAATACAGAATGCTGACTTACGCAATCGTACTGATTGTCGTAATGATTTGCACATACAACCCAACTATTAAGTCAAGGGTTAAGATGACTTGGGAGAAGATCAATCCTTTCAAGAAGAAGGAAGGAGGTGCATCTAATGCTGAGGCGTAAGAAAAACGATATCAACCCAGACGCTGGTAAGTTCGTAACAGTTCATGAGGAAGGACTGTACAACGATGCAGATAAGAGTGCGGATAATTATTCAGGTAATGTAGGTGGCGTAGCAGTATATGTAGATGCCAAGGAGCAGTACTCTGAGAATGATCCATATTATGACAAGACTTATCTCCAGGACAAGGACAAGAAGAAGACACCTATCCTTGAGATTAAGAATCTGGGAATCGACTTTGGTGGACTGACAGCAGTAGATAACTTCACACTGACTATCGGTAGAACTGAGATCGCTGGACTCATCGGACCTAACGGAGCTGGTAAGACTACTATCTTTAACATGCTCACTAAGGTATATGAGCCGACTAGAGGCGAGATCGTATTCGACGGCGTTAGCACTGCCGGAATGAATACCAAGCAGATCAACCTGATGGGAATGGCCAGAACCTTCCAGAACATCAGACTCTTCGACAAGCTGACAGTTGAGGAGAACATCAAGGTTGCTTTGCACCATACAACAGACTACAGTCTGTTCGATGCAATGTTCCATACTCCAAAGTATCACAAGGAAGAGAAGAGAATCCACGAGGAAGCTCTCGAGTTCCTGAAGATCTTCGATATGGAAGACCTTGCAGACGCAAGAGCAGGATCATTACCTTACGGTGCTCAGAGAAGACTGGAGATCATGAGAGCTCTGGCTACCAAGCCAAAGCTGCTGCTCCTCGACGAGCCTGCTGCTGGAATGAACCCATCTGAGACAACTGAACTGATGAACGTTATCAGAGAGGTAAGAGATAAGTTCCAGATTGCAATTCTCTTGATCGAGCACGACATGAGCCTGGTAATGGGTATCTGCGAAGGTATCGCAGTACTGAACTATGGTAGAACAATTGCCAAGGGTAACCCTGAGCAGATTCAGAGCGATCCTAAGGTAATCGAGGCTTACCTCGGTAAGAGCAGAGGTAAGGAGAAGAAGAAAGACAAGAAGGCAGATGCAGCCGCAGAAGCAGCACAGAAGGAGGTAGAGTAATGGGTTCAGTATTAACAGTTGAAGACATTAACGTTTACTATGGTGCTATTCATGCGCTGAAGGGTATCTCCTTCGACGTTAACAGGGGTGAAATCGTAACACTTATCGGTGCTAATGGTGCCGGCAAGTCAACAACACTCCACACTGTTTCCGGACTGCTGCGCAGCAAGACTGGAGACATCAAGTTCCTTGGTGAGTCAATCACTAAGACTCCAGCACACAAGATTGTTGCTAGAGGTATTTCACACGTACCAGAAGGTCGTAGAATTTTCCAGCAGATGACAGTTCAGGAGAACCTGGAGATGGGTGCTTTCGTAACTGATCCTAGCAGAATTCAGCACAACCTCGAGTACGTATATGATCAGTTCCCTAGACTGAAAGAGCGTACCAAGCAGATTGCAGGTACTCTCTCCGGTGGTGAGCAGCAGATGCTGGCTATGGGTAGATCCCTGATGATTGACCCTGAACTGCTGATGCTGGACGAGCCTTCAATGGGACTGGCACCTATTCTTGTAGACCAGATCTTCGATATCATCAAGAATCTGAACAAGAATGGTACAACTATTCTGCTCGTAGAGCAGAATGCTCAGATGGCACTTTCAGTTGCCGATAGAGCATATGTTATCGAGACAGGCCGTATCACACTGTCAGGCACTGGTGAGGAACTCGCTAAATCCGAGCAGGTTAAGAAGGCATACCTCGGTGGCTAATATCCAATTTCATCATTGTTTTAAAGCAGCTTACCCGTATGAGTAAGCTGTTTTTTTTATCTATTATATATGGTACAATTTAGCCAAGTTAGAGTTGTAGGAAAGGAGTTTTCTTATGGCAGACAATAATGGAACTTTCGGTTCATTTGCTGAACTGAAGAAAGAGAAGGAATTAAACAGTCTGAGAGAAGGCAAATCGATGCCGTCGCTGACTATTATGATTGCGGCTGCAATCTTCTTGCTGTTCGCAGTAATAACTAGAGGCTCTGCGATGAAGATGACGTCTTGGCTGATTGGTGCAATTCTTCTAGTGGCTGGATTTGTAATTAATCTGAATGCCAAGAAGCAGGCGAAGAGAATTAGAGCCTACGAGGCGTCTGCCGATAAGGGCGGCAATACTTCCATATATGACTTGGCGGCTGCTGCCGGCAGGGGTAGTGTGGACAAGGCCGTTGCCGATCTGCAGATGATGATAGACAAGGGCTTTTTCGGTGGCGCATATATAGATAGAGAGAACATGATGCTCGTCATGACCAAGGACGGCAAGGCCATCGAGTCGGTTGAGGAGTCGGCAGCTGCCGACAAGAGTGCGAGACGCAAGGCCGCAAGAGCCAAGGGGCTGGCGCCTCAGAACATCGATGATCTCTTGCTCATGACTGATGATGCAGAGATCAAGGCCAAGCTGACTACACTCAAGGGCCTGACTGAGAAGATTGATGCCAAGGTTCAGGAGACTGCTCCTCACAAGGATGAACAGGGTAAGAATAAGACATCTCTCGAAAAGCAGGTTAAGGAGTTCAAGGAGCAGTACTTCCCAGCAGTTGTTCAGATGACTGACAACTATAATACCAACATTGTTAAACTAGAAAGCAAAGCGGATAGAGAATCCAAACCTGATTTCAACGTTGCTGGCAACTCTCTTGCAGATGAAGCAGCAGGAATTAAGGATAAGCTTCTCGATACCATTGATTCTGTAATCGAAGCATCAGAGAATCTCATCGAGAGACTTTACGAAGACGACATACTGGATATCACGACGGATATTACATCACTTAAGACAACACTTGCGAGCAGAGGTCTGCTCGACTCAGATTTCAATATCAAACTATAGGAGGTCATTATGGCAGATTTAGAATTAACACCTGAGGTAATGGTAACAGAGTCAAGTGCTATCGCTGAGCAGGTACAGGCTGATGTAACTAACACCAGCTTCTCAGCAGATGAGATGGCACAGATTAAGGCAGTAGCAGAGAAGATTGATCTTAAGGACACTAACGCAATCATCGCATATGGCGCAAGTGCACAGCGCAAGGTAAGTGATTTTGCCGATGGAGCACTGGAAAGCGTACGCGGAAAGGACATGGGCGAGACAGGTAAGATCCTGTCATCACTGCTCGTTGAGCTGAAGACTGGTGGAGATGAGAAGAAGGGACTCTTCGCTAAACTGTTCCACCTCGGAGCTAAGACATTCGAAGAGCTCAAGGCTCAGTACAGCACAACTGAGGCTAACATCGATAGACTGGTTGGTCTGCTGCAGGGACACGAGCAGCAGCTGATTAAGGATATCGCTCAGCTAGACGCCCTCTACGATAAGAACAAGGTTTACTTCAAGGAAGTAAGCATGTATATCGAGGCTGGTAAGCAGGCTCTCGAGAAGGCTAAGAACGAGACACTCAAGGATCTGCAGGCTAAGGCAGCTGCCAGCGGAGATGCCGCTGATGCACAGGAAGCACAGGATTTTGCAGATATGATTACTAGATTCGAGAAGAAGCTATATGATCTCGAGTTGTCTAGAACAGTTTGTCTGCAGTCCGCACCTGAGATCAGAATGGTACAGAACTCAGACACTATTATGTCCGAGAAGATTCAGTCAACTATCATCAACGTTATTCCAATGTGGAAGACTCAGATGGTACTGGCTCTCAATAACTATCACACTCAGGAGGCTATCAAGGCTCAGAATGCGGTTACTGAGGCTACTAACGAGATGCTCAAGAAGAACGCCGAGCTGCTGCACCAGAATTCTGTAGATACAGCCAAGGCTAGCGAGAGAGGCATCGTAGATCTTGAGACTCTGCAGCACACTAATGAGCAGCTCATTACTGCTCTTGATGAGATCCAGAGAATTCAGGAAGACGGCAAGGTAGCCAGAGCTAACGCTGAGAAGGAACTGGTTAAGATTGAGACTGAGCTCAAGGACAAGTTGGCATCAGTTACAGCTAATGCAGGTAAGACTGTAGAGGAGATTCAGGCAGCAAGAGAGCTGGAGGCTCAGGCTGCAGAAGAGAAATAATATGAAGCTGATATTAGAAAACGAATTCACATGGGATGGACTGTACGGTCTGCTCGATGAGTCGGGTAATAGAGTCTACAATATTGATGCTCGTATTGAGGACGAGGGTCGTATCATTGCTATTTGCGATGCGGACAACAATGAACTGGGCACTGTCAGACAGAAGAGAGAGGCCAAGAGACCTGAGTACGAGTTCACCGCTAATGGTAAGAAGATAGGCAGCATCACCAGAAAGGGACCTGAATATGATATCCACTTTGTTGATTGGTTCGTTACAGGCAATCTCATTCAGTGGAATTTTAGAGTTGTAGACAAGTTCCAAGACATAGCTACATCATGCATCGCAGATGAATGTCTGGCTATGGAGATGACAGATAAGAATCACGCACTGGGCGTTGCTATTCTGATGATGGGTATCGCCGGACTCACTGGCGATCTCTGCAAGGAATATAGCGGCGAGGCCAGTGGCACAGATGTTCACGATGTTATCAATACTGTTGGTAACATCGCAGACAAGACTGCTGGCTGGGGCAAGAAGGCACTCACTGCAATAGAGAAACTCTACGATGTATACGAGGAGCCAAGTGAAGATACTGGTGCTGATGAGTTGACAAGAAAGACTACAGCTCACGATGTAGCTCACGACGTTGAAGCTACTATAGACAAGGTAGGAGAGATGGGTCACAAGACCATGACCTTCCTTGAGAAGTTGTACGGACTTGACGAAGAAAAGTCAGAGGATGAAGGAAGAAAATAAGTTCAAGGTAGTAAGTGAATTTGAACCAACGGGCGATCAGCCACAGGCTGTGGCTAAGATCGCCGAGGGAGTGCTTGCCGGCAAGGAGGCCCAGACATTGATGGGTGTTACCGGATCCGGCAAGACTTTTACTATGGCCAAGATTATTGAGGCGGTGCAAAAACCTACACTTATTATCTCGCACAACAAGACCCTTGCAGCCCAGCTGCATGGTGAGATGAAGGAATTCTTCCCGGATAATGCTGTAGAGTATTTCGTATCCTACTACGATTACTATCAGCCGGAGGCTTATGTTCCTTCGACAGATACGTACATTGAGAAGGATGCGGACATCAACGATGAGATAGATAAATTGAGACATTCCGCTACTGCAGCTCAGCTGGAGAGAAAGGATGTAATTGTTGTTGCATCTGTTTCATGTATATATGGTCTGGGTAGTCCATCGTCGTATAGAAATCAATTGATCAGTCTGCGGCCGGGTATGGAGCTCGATAGAATGGAGCTCCTCCGCGCGCTCACAGATATTCAGTACAACCGTAACGATATGGATTTCCAGCGTGGCACATTCCGAGCACGCGGCGATATCGTAGATATCTACCCGGCCGGCGGCGAATCCGCTGTTCGTGTCGAGATGTTCGGTGATGAGATAGAGGCAATCAAGGAGATTAATCCACTGACTGGTGAAGTGACTGCTGTCCGCAACCACATCAGTATTTTCCCTGCGTCACATTATGTAACCAGCAAGGAGAATATGTTAAAGGCTGTAGCTAGCATCAGGAAGGAATTGAACGAGAGACTGGACTGGTTCAAGGCTAATGGCAAGCTCTTAGAGGCTCAGAGACTCGAGCAGCGTACCAATTACGATGTCGAGATGATGATGGAAGTAGGCACATGCAAGGGCATTGAGAATTACTCACGCCACATCAATTTCCTTGAGCCTGGCGAGAGACCATATACATTACTCGACTACTTCCCGGATGGGGACTTCTTAACGATTATTGACGAGTCTCACGCCATGATTCCACAGCTACGTGCGATGTACAACGGCGACCACGCGCGCAAGACATCCCTCGTAGACTACGGGTTCAGACTGCCATCCGCTTTCGATAACCGCCCACTCAAGTTCGAAGAGTTTAGCGAATTAACAAAACAGACAATATACGTTTCGGCAACTCCAGCTCAATACGAACTAACCCGAAGCGGTGGAGTAACAGCAGAGCAGTTAATTAGACCTACTGGCCTACTCGATCCAGAGATTGAAGTAAGACCTGTTGAGGGACAGATAGATGACCTAATAGGAGAGATAAGAAAGACTGCAGCTAAGGGCGAGAGAGTACTTGTAACAACTCTTACCAAGAGAATGGCTGAGGACCTCACCAAGTTCCTTCAGGGTGATGGCATTAGAGTAAGATATCTCCATTCGGAGATAGATAACTTCGAACGCCTCGAGATAATTAGAGATCTGAGACTTGGCAAGTTTGACGTACTGGTCGGCATCAACCTCCTCCGTGAGGGACTTGACCTACCAGAGGTATCGCTCATTGCCATCCTGGATGCAGACAAGGAGGGCTTCCTCCGTACTGAGACATCGCTCATTCAGACCGTCGGAAGAGCAGCTCGTAATGCGCAGGGCCACGTTATCATGTACGCTGATCGCATCAGTCCTGCAATGAAGGTCTGCATCAACGAGACCCAGCGCCGCAGACAAACACAACAGCAATACAACCTAGAACACAACATCACGCCTAAGACAATTGTCAAACCGGTTCGTGACATCGCTCACGCTACCAAGGAGTACCACGGAGATATAGACATTAAAAATCCTAAGTCCATGACTACCAAGGAACTTAGGGATACAATAACCAATCTGGAGAAGAGCATGAAGGATGCTGCGAAGAATCTCGACTTCGAGCGTGCCGCAGAACTAAGGGATCTGCTATTCGAACTCCGCTCCAGCACAAGGGCATAAAAAGAGCGGACAGAATAAATATTTCGTCCGCTTAACCCCATTGCTTGGAAAAGCAATAGAAAAAGCCTAGCAAAATGCTAGACTTGTGTGATTTCAATCAATTAAACGTATATTAAAGTTGTATTAATAATGGGGTTAAACTATTGAATCGTATGAAGAAAACAGTATAATAAACTTACAAAGCGGACGAAATATTTATTATCGTCCAACATCTAAGTTGTGGAAAGCAGTGAAATCAATGGCTAAGACTACATTTACAACTGAACAACTAGAAGCATTACGCTCTAACCCCTATGTAGTTAGTGCAACACCTACACGAATTACATACACAACTGCTTTCAAGAAGAAATTCATTGAAGAGTATCGTATGGGATTAAGTCCTAGAGAGATCTTCAAAGAGGCAGGATTCGATGTAGTAGCACTCGGTTACAAGCGTATAGAGAGAGCGTCAGACAGATGGAGAACCAGCAACAACGAAGGACGTTTCAGCGACACTCCCGACTTCATCGAAGTCCACAAGGAACGCAGACGTTACGCCGGTAGCATCACTGACAAGCTCTCACAACAGGCTGAACTCATCTGGCAACTCCAGAACGAGAACAACCAGCTAAGAGAACGCATCGCACTCATGAGCAAAGCGTAACTCAAACCAACGTGGAGGCTCCGCCACCACCAACAACGGTATGTCCGGCAATCCCGCCGTTCATATAAATGCATTTTAGTTTTATTAATAAAACGAAAAACAGAAAGGAGAAAACGAAATGCGCAAGAAATTATTTGCCATCCTCATGTCTGCAATGATGATGGTAACATTCATGCCAGCAATGGCATTCGCAGCTACTGGTGATCTGCACGTAACAAAGGTCACATGGTCAGACAACTATGATTCTGCTAGTGTTGAGTACACTGCTGATTCAGCAGATGGTGGTGCAACAGGAAGCTATGTTGTATCCGGAAAACAAATTCAGGTATCATTTGATGCCGACACAGGTGTAACTACTGCTACTATCAGGGATGTGCCTGAGGCAGGCTTGAAATTTGACTGGAGAGCTGTCGCTCATGAGGTTAAATACTATGATATGACAGATGCCGTAATCACTCCAGACCTTGCAGCTGATAATAGCGCGACTGTTAATGAACTGAGCGCTGATAATTATTGCGATCTAATTGATCAGACTACAACTTGGAATGATCCATCATTTAAGACTGGAAAAGACCTGAGTAATATTCTAGGTGATAAAATTGTTCTTTACAAGCCAGCATCACAGCGTACAGCCAGTGAGACTCTGTTGACTACAGAAAAAAAAGTGATGCGTTATAACGATTTCGTTGGATCTGACAAATTAGTTACAATAAAATCTGTACTTCCTAAGTATAAGAAGTATCAGGACAATGGATACTTAAATGTTCCAGTAACATTTAAGGCTACTGAAGGTGTGAATATTGGAGGAAAAGTTTATAAGGCTGTAAACTGCGACAAGGCAAACAATGCACACAAGGTTTACATTTATGCAACAAATCTCAGCAGGGTTACTGTAAATATGGCAGGATTTGCTAAGGATGCTGAAGAATCTGATAAGACACTTACTTTTGGACGGACTAACACTTTCAACGTAACATATGTTGGCGCTGATCAGAACTTTACAGTAGCAACTAAGGGTGTTACTGCTCAGTATTCAACTGATGGAAAGACTTGGACAGATAAAGCTCCAGAGATGGTAAAGGCTGATTCTTATGAGTTCTATGTTAAGGTGACAAGAAATGGATTCGCTAAGATTCAGAAGGTTACAGTAGTTGTTAGACCTGCAACAATTAAGTATGGATTCAAGGCAAATGATATGACATTCCATCCAGGAACAGAGCTTAAGCTTGAAGACCTGGTTAAGGTAGAAGGCGTTGCTGCTGTAGATGCTGCATATGCTACAAAGATTGCCGCAAAGTATGTAACTTTAAAGAATATGCCAACAATGAACGGAAACGTAACTCTGGCTGGTAATGTTGTATACGATAAAGATGCCCTTGAAAAGGACATGAAGACAGACAAGGAACTCTATGACTTCTTCAATAACTATAGTACTACCTTCTCAACTGCTAATATGATTGCAGCAGCACACATCTACTTTGCTGTTGAAGGAAACGACGTAACAGCTGTTAACCAGACTAAGACTTACAAGAACAAGAGTGGTAAGCTCACTAAGACTCAGACTCTCCAGCTCAAGGGCGACGTTGCTGCTTGGGGAACAATCACTTACGTTAAGAAGAGCGGAACTTCCAAGATTACAGTTGCTGCTGACGGTACTGTAACAGTTAAGAAGGGTCTGAAGAAGGGAACTTACAAGGTTGTTGTTAAGGTTAAGGCACCTGGCGCATCCGACACTAAGACTCTGACAGTTAAGATTGCTAAGAAGTAATTATTACTTATAGTAAATCAAAAACACTGAAGTACGAGGAAACTGGTTCGCCAGTTTCCTCGTATTACTTATACGTTAGTAAAGAGGTGGAGTAATGGAAAAATCTATACTGAGAGATAAACACGGTAAGAAAATTGGAACAATAGAGAACAGTGGCGATAGATTGATTGTTAGAGACGAACATGGTAGTAGATGTGGCAGTTATGATATTAAATCAGATAATACGTATGATGCGCACGGTGTAAAAATAGGTAGTGGCAATTTGTTAGTTGCATTAATTCCAAATATTTGTACAATCCTAAATCTTAAGGATAATTAATAAAAGGGTACAGTTTCGTCGGATTTCATTTCAGTTTCGTTCGCGGTAGTGAAATGAATAAGTTAACATATTAGACAGGAAGCCATAACGGTGGACGGTTGTTCCCTCGATTCTAGAAAGAGGGAGGTGATGCATATGATTTCATATGAAGCGTTAACCGCTTTTGCAACGATCGGATTACTGATAGCTGCAATCATTGCCTTGTTAGAAGATAACAGACATTAAGAGTAAATAAAAATGCTCACGTCCTATTTCCGCGTGGGACGTGAGCAAAATCAACGTTACACGAGGGGATAGCCGTTCATCGGCTTCCTCGTACGATTATATTATCATAATGAGATATGTATGACAATAACTATGTAGATATGATTGTATATGAGCCAAATAAAGAATGGTTACAGTTCGTTGTTAACAACCGAAATAATATGGATTACTATGGACATGTTAGAAAAGGAAAAAGAAACCATCAACCCAAGCATTCGATTGTTAAAGGCCCAGTAGCCGATGGAAATATCGTTGATTTTGCTAGAGAGTGTAATGAAAAGCAAGTTACAGTTAAGCAGGGAGACGTAGGTGATTTTTTTAATAGAAAATATCCTAATCAAATATCTTTTCATAAAGAGAAATATATTGAAAAATTATGAAATAATATATGAGAAAGGAGGTGCGTGCAGTGAAAGAAACTAGAACATTCCAAGAACATAAAAAATGGTATATATCGGAAGTAACAAATCAATTGCATAGCTCCGTTGGCGGTCGAATGCAGGATGCCGCTAAGGCCGTAAAGGAATATGAGTTAAGCGAGAAAATTGATCGCTGCCATGATATTGCGCTGCATGATGATCCTCGTTCTATTGCAGCGGATATAGAGAAGATAATCACAGCAAATAGATAGCGATAAATTGTCTTGCTATCTTATCATGTAACTAAAGGTTGAGACTGGCTACTGGTCAGTCTTTTGTTTTGGCATAATTCGGTACAGTTTCGCAGGATTTCGTGGCTGGTTCGTTCGACAGGGTCTGTGATAAACAATACAATTATCTCAACTAATAAAGAGAGGAGATAATTATGAAGCGATTTGAAGATCTAACTATCACAGACGATTTTATGTTTTGCAAATTGTTGCAGAATAATCCAGATATTAGCCAGAAAATAGTTGAGCTTGTAACTGGAAAAGAAATAGGCGGTATCATAACTTGTGAGAAGCAGCATCCAATAGAGATTACTGCAAATGGCAAAGGAGTAAGAATGGATGTGTTCCTCAAGGATGATGAGAACACTGTATATAATATCGAAATGCAGACTACAAATAGAGGAAATATACCAAGACGAGCCAGGTATTATCAGAGTATGATTGATGTTGAATTGGCTGAGAGAGGCTCCAAGTATAATGACCTGAATGATAGCTATGTTATTTTCTTTATGACTAGTGATCCTTTTAAAGTCAATGAGCCTATATATACATTTGAAAACACTTGTATTGAACGTCCTAGCCTGGCACTAAACGATGGTACCAGAAAAATAGTAGTTAATATCAACGGGATTAGTGATATAATTAACCTAGAGCTTAGAGCGTTGCTTGACTACATGAGAGGACAAGGCCCGTCAAGTGAACTGACAGCTAAGATTGATGAAGGAATTACCCAAGTTAAGCATAATGAACATTGGAGAGGTGAATTTATGACACTGCGTGAACATTATGAGATAGAAAGAGATGAAGGTCGCGAAGAAGGTCGTGTAGAGGGCCGTGCCAAAGCCGTTGTGTCAGCTGTTGAGGCATTGGTGTCTAATATGGACTGGCCGCTTGAGCAGGCCTGCAAAGCCCTCAACTTCACGCTTGAAGAGTATAATACTGCGAAAGAACAAATGATAGGGAATTGAATATGAACCCAATTGTGACGATTCCTTCACATACAATCAACAATTGCGTCACAATGCTGGGCTATACTGTAGGTGTCGAAAGGAGATGCCACTCCTTCGACAAAAGCTTTTTCTTAAAGATTGTTCTTTCTTAGTTAAATAATTTCGCAAACAAAATCCCGATTCATTGAATCGGGATTTTTACTGTTTACATTAAAAAAAGTATATTCTACAATAGTTGATATGGAGAAGAATATAGTAATTAGAGGTGCTAGAGAGCACAATTTGAAGGGCATTGAAGTTACGATACCTAGAGATAAGATGGTAGTTCTGACTGGACTCTCAGGATCCGGCAAGTCTTCGCTTGCCTTCGATACTATCTATGCTGAGGGTCAGAAAAAATACGTTGAATCACTGTCTTCATATGCTCGTCAATTCCTGGGATTGATGAAGAAACCAGACGTACAGCTCATAGAGGGACTGTCTCCAGCAATCAGTATCGATCAGAAGACAACCAACAAGAATCCTCGTTCAACGGTTGGAACTGTAACAGAAATATACGACTATCTGAGACTGATGTACGCGCGTATTGGCGTGCCTCACTGCCCGGTATGCGGACGTGAGATTAGCAGTCAGTCCATAGATAGCATAATAGATAATATTCAGGCTCACGGAGAGAATACCAGAGTCACTGTTCTGGCGCCTATAATTCGTGGCCGTAAGGGCGAGCACAAGAACGTATTAGATCGTATTAAGAGAGACGGATATACTCGTGTTCGCGTAGACGGAGAGATGCACAGGATTGATGAGGATGAAATCAGCCTGGCTAAGAATAACAAGCACACAATTGAGATTGTTGTAGATAGAATTGTAATCCATGCGGACAATCGTAGTCGTATTGCCGAAGCCGTAGAGCTCGCTATCAAGGAGGGCGAGGGCATCTGCAATGTACTCTTCGATAAGAAGGACGGTAGCAACATTGAGGAAGCTACTTATTCAACTCTGCTCGCATGTCCTGAGCACGGAGTTAGCATGGAGGAGATGGAGCCTCGTATGTTCTCATTCAATGCACCATACGGAGCGTGCGAGAACTGCAGTGGACTGGGCTTTACACTGCGCATTACTGATGATGCAGTGGTTACTGACCCTAACAAGAGCATACTTGATGGAGCTATGGGTAGCGTCTTCGCGACACTTGATGCCATGGGTTGGTACAGACATATGCTTAACCAATTGGCACTGGATCATGGTACCAATTTGGACGTGCCATACAAGGATCTGCCAGCAGCATTTGTTGACGAACTGCTGCACGGAACCGGCGAGAGAACGTTAAAGTATATATACCAGAGCAAATCGGGCAGAATCTCGCACATGAACCATACCTTCGAGGGAATAATTCCTAACCTCGAGAGAAGATGGGGAGAGACTAATTCTGACTACATCAAGGAAAAGATTACAGACATGATGACAGAGGACGAGTGTCCATGTTGTCATGGCAAGAAGTTAAAACCAGAGGTGCTGGCTGTTACCGTAGGCGGCAAGAACATCATCGAGATAACTGAAATGTCAGTTATTAAGGCAATTGATTTCTTCGAGCATCTTGATGATGAGCTATCGGATAGAGATAAGAAAATAAGTGCCATGGTAACCAAGGAAATTCGCCTCAGGCTGAGTTTCCTGAAGAATGTGGGTCTGGGATATCTGACGCTGGATAGAGCCGCAGGAACGCTGTCTGGTGGCGAATCACAGCGTATTAGACTGGCAACACAGATAGGATCAGGACTGGTAGGAGTACTGTATATTCTGGATGAGCCATCCATCGGATTGCACCAGAGAGACAATGACAAATTATTAAGTGCACTGCGCAATCTGACAGATATGGGCAATACCCTCATCATCGTTGAGCATGATGAGGATACCATGTATGCGGCAGATCATATCGTGGATATAGGTCCAGGAGCTGGAGTCAACGGCGGTGAACTGGTAGCACAGGGAACAGTTGAAGATATCAAGAAATGTAAGGAGTCTATTACAGGACAGTTCCTGTCCGGTAAGAGAAAGATTGAGGTTCCTAAGCAGCGCCGTAAGGGCAATGGCAAGTTCCTTGAGATCAAGGGTGCTGCTGAGAACAACCTGAAGAACGTTGATGTTAAGATACCGGCAGGCGAGCTGGTACTGGTAACAGGCGTATCCGGTTCAGGCAAATCCAGCCTAGTTAACGAGATTCTCTACAAGGGAGTATCTCGCATTACGAACCATTCACAGATCAAGCCAGGCAAGCATCGCGAAATCATCGGAGTTGAGAACTTTGACAAGGTAATAGATATTGACCAATCACCAATAGGTAAGACACCTAGGTCCAACCCGGCAACATACACAGGAATGTTCACACATATCCGTAACCTCTTCGCAGAGATGCCAGAGGCCAAGATCCGTGGATACAACCAGGGAAGATTCTCATTCAATGTGAAGGGTGGACGTTGTGAGCACTGCAACGGTGACGGAATCATCAAGGTAGAGATGAACTTCCTCCCAGACGTATTCGTACCATGCGAGGTATGCGGTGGAGCTAGATACAATCACGAGACGCTCGAGGTCAAGTACAAGGGCAAGAATATCTCCGAAGTGCTGGCAATGACGGTTGCCGAAGCGGTTCCTTTCTTCGAGAACCAGCCTAGCATCATGAGATATCTCAAGACGCTCGATGACGTAGGCCTTGGATACATCAGCCTCGGACAGCCATCAACACAGCTGTCTGGAGGTGAAGCACAGCGTATCAAGCTCGCTACCGAGCTGTCCAAGAGAAGTACAGGTATGACCCTGTATATACTTGACGAGCCAACTACAGGACTGCACTTTGCAGACGTTGAGAAATTGCTGTACGTGCTCAATCGCCTGGTAGACGAGGGCAATACAGTAGTAGTAATCGAACACAATCTGGATGTTATCAAGCAGGCCGATTACATCATCGATCTCGGACCTGAGGGTGGAGATAACGGCGGTACAATCATCGCAACAGGAACACCAGAAGAGATAGCAGCCAATCCAAAATCATATACAGGACAATATCTCAAAAAAATGCTATAAGGGGGTCAGCCCATTTCGTAATTTTGCGTACGAAGGGACGTACCTTAAGTACGTAAAATGCGCACATGGGGACAGGTTTTAAATGGAAGTGAGCACTTCTTTAGTATATTTAAATATGATTACTCCTTTCCTCGTAGTGTCGTGGATATTGCTTATCGTGCTGACATTATGGAAACCGCAGAGATTCAAGAATGCGTTCGCGCTGATGGCAGCTCTTTTCTTCACACTGATGACAGCGGCTGCGGCAACAGGCGATCACATGCCACAGGTAATGCTGGCGTTTGGTCTTATCATCTTCGCGGCTCTGTTATTCGTACCGTTCATGCTGATTAAGAATGGCGTCACGATGCTGAGATTGGAAGGCAAATCGACAGCGAATGTTCTGTCGCTGGCACTCGGTATCTTCGTAGCAATAGGCGAGCTGGCGTGGTTCGGATTTCTGTTCAGCAACAGCATCTATACATTGGGAGATCCAGTTCGTAGCATAGTAATCTTCATTGGTCTCTCGGTATTCTATTTCTGCTCACTGATACTGATGTTCGTCATCTACAACATCTACATTCAGTACATACCTAAGTCGATTCAATACGAGTATGTCATCATCCACGGTTGCGGCTTGATCGATGGTCACAAGGTATCGCCACTACTGGCGGCTCGTATTGATAAGGCTATTCAGGTGTATAACAAGGCTAAGACCAAACCAATCATCATCCCTAGCGGCGGACAGGGCTCCGACGAGAATCTGTCTGAGGCTCAGGCGATGAAAGACTATCTGCTGGAACATGGCATCCCAGAGTCTGACATATACATGGAAGATGAGTCGACAACGACTATGGAGAACCTTGCGAACTGCAAGAAGTATATCGATAGCAGGGCAGGCGGCAAGAAACCACATATCGCTTTGGTATCCAGCAACTACCACATTTACAGATGCCTGCTCTATGCAGAGAAGCTGAAGATGAAGTGCATCGGCATTGGAGCACCTGTTGCGTGGTACTACTGGCCAAGCGCACTCATCAGAGAATTCGTAGCAATATTCACTAGACCTAAGTATATTATCTGGACCGTAATCGGATATTTATTATTGGTAGTACTACCATCGTTCGGAATGTAGAAAGGGAGGGAAATCATGGCTAACATTAGTGAAGAAACTATTCACAACTTGTATGGGGATATCAGGGATGCAACCGAAATAGCGTTGAATACGGCATTGCCAGATGCGAATCAGGATAGCCTGGCATATATCAAACTGAAGATGTTCATGCGATTATCCTTGATGAGCGAATCCAAGGAATACATTAGTGAGATGGGAGATGTAGACCAGATAATATTTGAATTAAAACCACTGCTTGTAGAGGAACTCCTTAATATGGGTCAATCGGCAGCGATGGATGAAAGGCTTGCTATTGAACTGATGAGCTACTTGGAGAAAGAAATTTCATTCCCAATGATACGTGACGTTCTTAACGAACTGATGCCAGATAATAAAATGAAGCGCTTTGAAGTAGCGGGTACTCTGTTACAAACAGGTTCGGACGAACTGCGCAGGAGGTTGGTACACAGTTCCGGAATTGATTTCCCAGAGGGTTATCCATATATGGATGAATTTGAATATATCGATAGTCTGTAATTAACAAAAAGACGAACCGTTATGGTTCGTCTTTTGTCATATTATGGATTAGAAATCATATTTTGATAGAAAAACTATCAATGGAAGATTTCAAAGGGCAGTGGAAGAAAAGTGCGATTTTCTTCCATCGGTTTACTTTATGGGGTATATGCCCATTCAACTATTGACATTTCAATGGTTTTCTGCTTTTCTATAAACGAAGTATCACTTGTGCCCGGCGCCGTCCCTTGACCGGTACATCAATACGCCCGGGACTTCCGAGGGATACTTTGAAGCATTCGGAGTGGATAGAGCCGTCCCTTTATCGTACCAATAAACACGACTATTCGTACCTTTGGATGCTTCGCAATAGGCTCGATGTTTGTGTTAAGCGTTCCCGCATTTAAAAGGGAACTCCCTGGCACAACATCGAGTTTGTTTTTTATACAAGCGACCACAAATAGAATATTTGCACCTTTACTGTGCCAGCCGTTCTAATTGTTGCTTCAAAACTCGAATCTTATCGGATATCGCCGTAAACTCTGAATATGCATCGACTACCTCAGTATCGTTCTCGAATGTAGGTCTCATTGAGAACTTCTTGTCGAGCATAAATGTTTTTGTTTCATCGGAGAACTGAACTTTGATTTTATTTCCATCGTGTTCAATCACAGTCCCTTTTCCATACTGCTTTGACTCAACCTCAACATTCATCAACGAAATGTCAGACACATCCGGCAGCGACAATTCAAGAGTCTCGATTTCAGCCATAAGCGTATCGATTTTTTCCTGTAATTGAGCCGCCGCTTCTCGTTGCTGTGCGGCCTCTTTAGCAGCCTTGATTGAATCTCTTTTCGCAATATGAGAAAGCCCTTGATAAAGTCCGTATGATTTGCAGCAGTACATGATATCAAATGCAAGCAGATGAAGAGACTGTTCGTCATAGCATTCGTCATCAAGCTTGCTGAAGTGCTTCTGCAAAAGCGTGTCATGGGTTTTCAGTGCGTCAACTATCTCGTCACACATCGCATAATAATGTGACAAGCTGAAATCTATTCCGGCACCTATATCAAATCCAAATTCTCCGTATACCGCCATCGTTTCGGCTTCGCTGTATTTATAGACATAGTTTTCCGTTGGTGCATACATTGAAAGAAAGGTCGAAGCGGAATGACGATCCTGCTTAAAAGACCAATTTGCGGGATAGTACTTTTCTCTCAACTTTTCCATCCCATCAATGAAGGTATCCATGTTTTGCTGACGCACCTCAAGCTCACCTTCATCGGCGGCAAAAAGGACTTCGCAAAACAGGCGTTCAACCTCGGCAGGTTCTTTTTCGTATAGCTTTACCACACCGTTGCGAGGATGCATACGGCTATTGTCGATGAAAACGGAAAAATCCTTTGTTGCGGCGTTAAACCGGGAAAGGAAATCGGTGTGTTCTGAAGAAAACCATTCTTTCTGGAATGTCTTCAATGCTCTCCATTTAAAGATTTCGTCATTATTGGCATCATAAAGCTTATCTATATTTTCTTCATAACGATTAAGCAGTTCATCCAACGTAGTTTTATTCATATCTGTACTGCACACCTCCTCGTCCTCATAAAGTGTTAAAAACTAAAAATCGACCATCAACGCGGATGATATTGGCATTTTAGGCAAATGTCTTGATTCTCATCCGTAAATATCATATCCTTCGGCAGTTCCGAAAGCGGAGATAATTCCTCATATACCAACGCCGCATCAAAGCAGTCATAGGCGGCTATTTCCTTGTTCAAAATAGGACAAAGGCACTTCTGGCTTTGCATATCACATTTTTTCAAACGCTTTAATGACTCCAGTAGCTTTCCGTTGTAATAGAAACTGTAAAGCGTTCCGTTGTCCCATCGTTCCATATGGAGTATTGCAGCAAGTAGTGCAAGAACCGACCTTGCATCCAGACTATCAACGTCAACCTCTGTAATCACCGTTTCTGCAAACGGACTATGCTCATAGGCGGTCAACAGCTTATCCATGCTGTATTCTTCGTCACTATCGGTAATCTCATAAAAAGTGGCGATGATTGCTTTTGCAAGCGGTGTGTATTCGACCGTTGGAAGAACGGTCACACTTGGTTCAGTTTCTTCGCGGACAATCGTTGCAAAGAGTTCGCCGCTCTCAAGCCGCGGTATGTATTGTGTTATTTTTGAAAACCGCTCTGCCATTATATATTCCCTTCAAATGCCCGTAATACGGCACCTACAAAACCTTCCTTGTTTCTCTGTTCCGGTCTGCAGGCTATTACAGCTTTTGCTCTTTGATAGATTGCCGTTCCTTCAACATATATTTCATTCTTCTGTGGCCCCTTCATGACATTTCGTACTCCAAGGTCTGTCACAGAATCAAAGATGCCGGAGAACGGCTCGAACCAGTCATAGCCGGTCAAGAAGAGAATGTGTGTTGGCTTGTAAACATCAAGTTCTTTCTTCAAAATATCGATGCAGGCAGACCGCTGAATTCTCATGGATTCATCGTCGGGATTATCGCACACCAACGGGCTTACCTTATACAAATTCGACCATGCGATATTTTCGGGCCAAATATAATAATTTGATTCAGCACCGGGCAGCTTCTGCCATATTTCTTTCGCATAGTACCAGAACGGCTTCGTATCAATACAATACCGGCTGTCTTCTTCTCTGTCGTGTGTGCTGTAAAGTGTTCCGTTAACGGATTCGATCCAATTAAACCTATGGCAGTCATCAAACTGTCTTTGTGCATCTGCGGCAAAAGAATCTGCGGTGTCTGTTATCAAAGACCCCCAACCATTCGGCGCTCTGCCGACAAGCAGAAGTTTTCTACGCTCATCTTTGCCGTAAAAGACACCACGCATGGAAACGAAATGAGCATCATCCTTAAATGTGTCTGATTGCAGGCAATCGTTGTAGAGCTTATTATATAACTCTTTCATCGTACCATCTCCTTCTGCCTATATATTAGAGATAAAAACGAAATTCACTCTTTTTTTCGTGTAAATTTTTTATGAATTATCGTTTAGTCATCAAAGATTGCATCGAGCATCTCCAATTCGTCGATCCAAGCCAGATCGTCCTTTTTTGCGGGCGGAGCAGACTCAATGACCTCCAGGTTTGGATTCTTACGTTTGATATCTTTCCGCATCTGCTTGCGCTCATCTGCCGTAGTCAAAACCTGCTTCATGCCTTTTCTCGTTTTTACCACCTTGTATGCAATGTCAATCGGCGGATACGGTGATTCTGTTTTCTTTTTTCGTCCAAACATATCCAACCCTCCTTGACTATATTCTACACGGTTATATGTACCAAAATATGGACAGCAAATAACAAAAATGCAGACGAGGATTTTCGATTAGTCCTGTTACGCCTGCATTTTTATTATAATCAATTTCCATACAAATTGTCAATCTTGGCCGTTTAGTGGTCAATAATCTCGGCTTTTTCGAGTTCAAAAACAGCTATTCGTTTTTCAGAGTATACCTTGCCGGGGACACGGTAGGAACGGGCTGCATCCCACTGAAACATCCCGGCAAGAAGGCGGCACAGCTTTATACTGCTGATCTCCATACCGCCCATGCCGCTGTATACCTCGTCCGGGACGCCATGAGAAACAAAATCACGCTTGTTATACGGAGCCACAAGCAGCTTTTTTCCATCGGCACTTATCATGAAGCAGATGCGCTTTGGACTGCCTATATCACGAAGGGCATCCACGAAAACATGAATGCGATTTGCTTTAAGGTAAAAAGATATGTAGGTTTCCATCATTTCTTCACCTTTTCTTTCTCTCTGCATTTCCAATTCTCTGGTGCAGAAAAGTCGAACAAGAGCATAACCTTCTTTTCGGAGGTCACGATCTTGCCTGGAGTTCGATACACATAGTCCTGCTTCCAACCCCAAGTGTCATAAAGCTGATTTGTAAAGGCTCGGCACTCTATTCTTCTGGCAACAGGCTCCTTGATATTTTTCGACCACCGTATGCCGTCCTTATCTTTTGCGGTAACTGGGATAATAAGAAGACACCTTGTTTTCGGATTAACTTCAAGGCGGACCCGCTCACAATTGTTTAAGGCGGTGAACGCCATCTTATTGAATGAAATACTTGTGTACCAAAGAGTGCAGGCGGGACTGCTCTGCCTGTTGGAGTGCGTGAACATTTCGCTGCTTACTACCTGGAACCCCTCTCTGCTGATTTCTTCAAGGGCTGTTTGCTCTGATTGCATGATAACACCTCCTATGCTTTATCTGTGGTGATATAACCATCCGCAAGGTCAATCTTATACGAGTCCTCATGCGTTTCCACGGGTAAGCCGAAATAATCCCGCCACTCACCGGGAAGATATGAACCTTTCCTTGAGCCGCTGACGAACAGTTCAAAGTCCGTCAGTTTGAAGAGGAAAAGCATCTCGCCGTTATAAACGGCAGGCTTACCCATCATTTTGTAGCGATACTGCTTATCCCATCCCATGAGATCAAAGACCTTCGCAGCGAAAATCTTACAGAGCAAGTCTCTGTTAGAGAGTTCCTTTTCGCCGCCGCCTTTCGCCCAGCGAAGAGAGTCCGGTGCATCCGGCTGACACGGGCGAATAATAAGGCGTTTCTGCTCCGGGTGGATGAGAATCTGAATGTGCGTCACCCCAGGAAACTTACGAAGGCAGGCCATATTGAACTTGATGCGTGTGTCCCATATTGTAATCGCGGGTTCTTTCGTATGCGAAAACAGTTCTGCCTTTGTTACTTGGTATCCCGCGAGGTCTACAAGGACTTCCGCATCCTCGCTCTGCTCTTGCAGCGGAGTACTGCCGTTAAAGATTTGATCAAGCTGATTGTTATCCATCGTTTTCTACCGTTCCTTTCCGTAATAGATCTATGCTTGTTTGTAGTTCATCGGCTGTAGGAACGGCGAATTGTTCCATTCCGGGCGCCGGAATGCTTTCTTTTTGTGCCTGCCAATCAGAGTTCGGAGTAATGTAATAAAAGCCGTTTTCAAGAGTATGCTCATAGAATTCATCACCGAAATCGTCTGTCCACTCCGCAGGGCAAAGTTCAACGCGCCGCCTCGGAGCGGCATCCTCGCCGTCCGGGGTTACCAGGACAGCAGGCACAGCATTTGCAAGGTTATACACGATTATCTGTTCATCACCTCGTTTTGCCCACGTACCTCGGACTCTGTAGAGGTAATCCGGGTTCCATTCCATAATGCTGTAGAGCGCATTGCCAAAGTGCTGACAGTTTAGCGTTTTGGAGTAAATTGGCTTTTCCGGTTCCGGCCGCCATTTTATGCTGTGGGTATCTGTTTCTTTGCACGGCCGAATGGCTATCTTCCGCTCTGCCGGGTGAAGCAGAAGCTGAACATAGCCTACATCCTCGAATTTTTTCATACAGAATTTATTGAATGAAATCCGCTCACCGGAAATCGTAATCGTGGGACCCTCATACCTAACCTGGGTAAACTGGCTTCTTACAACCTGGTAGCCCTCAAGGTCGAATGCGCTGAACTTCCGTTTATCAATCTGCCGGAGGTGCGCTGTCTGGCTCACGCTGTTGGAAATATCATAATAAACATTGGGATCGTCATTGACCCAGTGATGATTTATCGGAATGAAGCCACGGAATATGCCTTCATCGATTACGTGCATTGACGGAAGTGAGCCTCTGATGTGATGTTTTCTATTCTCAAGAAGCACCTGGACAGCTTCAAACTTTTCAACCGAAATGATGGCATCGTGCCGATCTCTGTACATATACTGATCTCGGTCTTGCCGGTTCTTTCTGTGCTTATGCTCATAAAGGTCTGCCGTGAAGGTCTTCCAAGTCAGAACATTTCCGCAGTACCTTTCGTTTGTCAAAATATATCCGATGGAGCCGCTGTTCCAATCCGTGCCGCCTGTTTTCGTCTGGCAGCCTATATCGGAAAGGAAGGACGCTATGCTTTCCTGCGACCATCCGGAGAGGTACGCATCGAATATGAAAGAAACAATCTTTGCTTCATCCTCGTTTTTTACAAGAGGTGCGTACTTCACATATCTACCTGTGACATCTTTTTCTCTGTCATAGCCGAGCGGTGCCGGAGTTAAGAGTTTCCCGTCCCTGAACCGCTGCTGAAGTGACCAGTTCATGGCTTCACTTTTCTTTACCGACTCTTCCTGTGCAAAGGTGGCAAGGAAGGACAGCATGAACTCCGTATTTTCACCAAGTGTATAAAGGTTGTCCGTTTCAAAGAAAACACCGACCGGTGGTTTTAATCCTTTCAGCATTCGGATAAGAGAAATGCAGTCCACAAGGTTTCTTGCAAAACGGGAAACGCTCTTTGTGACAATAAGGTCATACTCACCGCGTTTGCAAGCTTCGATCATCGCATTAAACTCATCACGGTTTTTAAGAGACGTGCCGGAAATGCCTTCATCGGCATAAATGCGGCGAAGATCCCAATTGGGGTGATCTTGGACGAGCTGCTTATAATGCGCCTGCTGAAGTTCATAGGACGAAAGCTGTTCATCGTTATCTGTTGAAACGCGGCAGTAAGCACAAACCCTAAAAAACTTATCTCGTTCATTCGGATTTATTTTCGGTTTTGCCGGGATGAAGGTTTTATCTCCGTTGTCCTCTTTTTGATAAATCTGCCGCAGTTGTTCTCTATCGTTATTTTGCATCTTTGCGCCTCCTCAGAAGTGCATCGGTTTCATTAGGAAGATGCCAGTACCAGGCACTGTCCTTCCTGTAGGATGTGATTCCGAGTACCTTCTTCGCCGTATGGATCGTTCTTTCCGAAACGCCCATCAGTTTCAGCTTTCCGGTAACATCGGAACTTCTGGTATCTCCTTCGGAAAGCATTTCTTGCATAATCCGTATAGCAAGAGCCTTTTTGCTTTCGTCATAGGAATATAGCTCGATTTCGCTCTTGTTGATGTTGCAGTGATCAAGCCATACAAGTCCGTGTTTCTTATCAAAAGAGAACGCAACAACCGCACCCTCCGGGGCAAGGCTTGACTTAACAGGAAACATATACCGAATGGAAGCATCGCCTTTATCCCTTGTAATCATCAGAACACTTCGTGCTATGGCTGCAATATCTATACTGCCGAGGCCCCGATATAAGTTCTTTTCACTGCTCGATTTGTTCATGTGGCCTATGATAACAACAGCACACTTTTGTTTTGCCGCTATGTCTGCGATACGTTTAAGTTGGTTTCTCATTCTGCCGGCGCTGAACATATCCGTATCCTGTGACAGATAAGCCTGCAAAGGATCAAGAATAAACAGTCTTGCCTTCGTTTCATGGATAACACGTTCAATCCGAGAATCCTCCAAAGTTAGAGGGTTCTCTTCATCAACGATGTATGCGATTTTGTCACAGTCCGCTCCGGCGAGGATAAGCCTGGGCTTTACTGTATCCGCAAGATTATCCTCGGCGGTCTGATACACGACATTTTGCGGTTCGTGGACTGGAAATCCGTCCGGCATATTTTTGCCTTTGGTAAGCAGTGCAGCAACATTGAGCATAAAGGTTGATTTGCCTTCGCCGGGATCGCCTTGCAGAATGGTAAGCTTTCCATACGGGATATACGGATACCAAAGCCACTCGACTTTGCGCTGTGCAACCGAGGAAAAATATTCATACTGAAAATCTTCTGCTTTGTTCATCTTCTCACCATCACTCATAAGTCATTCAGCTTTTCATTCTTCTGCGACATAGTCGAAACCAGCTCACTGATCAAAGCTGCTTCCTCTTCGGTAAGCCCAGTAAGGTCAAGAGAGCGGATATTTGTCTGTCCGAGAAGATAATCCGTGCTGACTCTGTAAAGAGTGGCAAGGCGAACAAGAATGTCATATGAAGGCTGCCGTGTATTGTTTTCATATGACGAGATAGCGCTCTTATTTACTCCGATGAGTGTTGCTACCTGTTCCTGCCGCAAGTTCTTACTTTGCCGCAGTTCTTTGAGTCTGGTCG
>R21__coassemble_530_pt1 | contig 31009 bp, 25 predicted proteins | sample R21__metabat2_high_PE_011 | metagenome-assembled genome bin R21
GTGGCTCAGTAAGAGTCTGCTCTGCCTTAGTATCCTTATCTACTACGAGGTGAATTTCATCGCCTTCAGCCTGAGTCGATACAGCTTCGAGAGTCTTCTGATCGATCACAACTGTAGCTGTTGAGAGCTTGATCTCAAGGCCGGATGCCTCAGATTTCTTAACATTTTTTACAGTTTCCTTAGTAAGAGTTACTTCGCTGATCTCCTGTTTCTTGCCTTCAACCTCAACATTGGAAAGGTCGATTGATACAGCCTCACCTGTTCCTACCTTAGCAATTTCTTCCTTAGTTACAGTCTCAACCTTAGCATTGTTCTCTTCAATCTTAGCCTTAACCTCAACTGCACTCTCGTCGCCTGAAACAGGGACTACGATTTCCGGCTGTTCAGGCTGTGGAGTTGGAATAACTTCAAACTCTGCGCTGATTGTATATGGATAAGCTATTTTGGTTGCTTCATCTTCATTTCCGACACAGGTTTTGCCGGTAACAATTTCTTTATTATCAATAGCTACTCTTAAAAGACCGGCACTAACATATCCTGTTGGTGTAGCTGTGTCAATTATGAAATCGTCAAACTGAACAAGCATACCGGTATTGAAGGTGTTGAATTTACCTCCGGTAACAGCAAATTTCAGATTCGAACAATCCGTCACAGTGTGGGACTGATCATCACAGTAGATTATTGCGTTTCCATTTTCATTTGTATTGTTTATATTTTTGACGATAAATTCACCGCCGGAAATATTCACATTAACATTTGGAGCAGTACCTCCAGCAATCTGAACAGTCACTGGGGAGAATCTGCCGTTTGTAATAACAGAACCATTGGTTACATTGAAATAACATGTTGAGGTATCGTTATAAACATAGTTGCTGACAGCGTTATACTCGCCAATAACAGTACCGCCATTAATCGTCAGTGATACCGTCTGATTTGCGCTTGCCTCATTGCGGAGCGCCCACTTCAGATTAATACCGCCTCCAATCTTTTCGCTCGTTTCTTCAATGGTGCCTGCAGTGAGCGTCATTATATTCTTGTTGAGAACTGTGTAATGACCCGCGAAACCATCAGTCTCAGGCGTAGTACTTGATGTAATTTTGCCATTTTTATCAGTGCTTGTGTCTGTAATCTCAAATGTTCCGTTGTTAGTAAGGAAAGCCCAAGTACTTACATTGAGGTTCTTTCCAGTTATAGTTTTGCCATTCAAATCAAGAACGATGTTCTGATTAGCTCCGATTGTCATGTTCGCATTATCAGCACAAGTCTCGTTATCAATCATCTGGATGGTAATTTTAGTGCCGTCTGCCGGAACTGCTGCGATGGCTGCTTCGAGAGTCTTGAACTTCGTCTCGCCGATCTGTGCGACAGCTGTAGCTTCCTGTTTAAGAACTGTCCATGTTTTGGCTTCGTCGCCATCGTATCTGGAATAATAATCCTCATGAACATAGTTGTGTTCATTGCAGTTTGCCGGATCTAAATCATATGTGCCGCCTTTGATGACAGGCGCGATATATAGATTCGATGGAACATAATATACCCAATCAAAAGATCCTTCATTGCAACCAGAAAAGTCTCCATGCGTAAATGTGCCGCCATTAATTGTAATGGATGTTCCCGCCGACAAATCACCTTCTGCCCAATCATCAACACAGAAGGCGTATGGTTGTGCTTTCGGTCCAGTAGGATTATTGTCAAAAGATCCGCCATTAACAACGACTTCAGTTCCGCCTTCAGCAAAGATGTTATAGTAATAATTTGAACCTATTATTGAAATATTTTCAATGGTAGTCTTTACTTCATTTTCATCATTTCTTGAAGTTAAAATATGACCTCTCACTGAACCATAAAGCTCGCCACCGTTTACTGTAAGTATTCCTGTGTTCTTAATGATATACTCAGTGAATTTATAAGATGACTTATCTGTTTTATTGCTGGTTGTGAAGTGCCCGTTATTAATAGTTGTAACACCCTGGTAATTGAAAATTGCTGCTCCGCCGGCAACAGTATCCTGATCACCAAACCAACCTGCTTCAATTGTAAGATTACCCGATGGTACATTAAATACAGTTCCGCAATTAGCAGTATTTGTAGGAAGCTGCTCTTTAGGAGTTGAATTCACAATTTTACCTTGAGCAAGAGACTTGTCGTCATTGCTGCTGTCGGTAATGGTCAAAGTACCATAATTCTTAACAATATTGGCATAGAAATTCTCTTGGGTTGTTGGTTCAATACCCGTAATAGTCTTACCATTCAAATCAAGTGTGACAGTCAGATTTGCGGGGAATGTTACCGTACCCATTGTCGTATCAGCAATCATCTTAATGATATCGCCGTTCCGAGCTTCATTGATTGCTGCCTGCAGACTGTTATACTGCGTCGAACCTATTTGTGCAACAGGCGTAGGATCTTCGGGTTCAGAAGGAGTATTGGATACTACCTTCCATTCATAAGTATTGGTATCAATACCTGCTGTCGCATCAGTTTCATCGGTTGCTTTTTTCTCACAACCTTCGCCAAGAATTATTTCATTTTCAAGAAGTACAGGTTCGGCAGAATAATAGCCGCCGGAAACGATCACCTGAGCAGGGTAATAAAAACTTGTCTTGGTGAAAAAACCACCATTAAACAAACCGCCGGTGATGTTAGCCGTACACATGTTTCCGCTTGAAGCAGATATGTTTCCTAATGTGCCTGTTGTGGTATAAGTTCCATCAGAGATGTTTATAGTACCTTTAACCAAATCATATACAAGCGCACTATCGGCATCTATCTCACCGTTTGTGCCGCTATCTATCAGATTGAGGGTACAGCCGCTCTGAATACGGAATACACTTGCTGTATTGATAGTGAAACCATTGCTATAAGTGATTGTGTAGTTATTAAGATCTAAAGTGACGCTTCTTGTGGAACCAGAACTAGAAATGTTAATCTGTTCGGTAGAAGCATCCTTCAGCATGACAATAGTGCTTCCGTCCGTTGCTGCATCAAATGCTGCCGCCAGCGTCGCGAAGCCAGTCTCGCCAATCTTGGCAACATGATTGTCGTCATCAGTCGCAAACGCTGTCAGTGCCATTGCAGGCATCATCGTTATCACCATTGCCAGTGATAGCAATAGTGCGAACACTTTTCTCGTTAGTTTTCCTTTCTTAATCTTATTCATCTTATTATCCTTTCTATACAAATAAGAATCCTATATTTCCGTGCATTCAAGTGTTATGCACGGATGTATGGTGAACGGCTGTGCGAGGCGTCGTCCGGAACGGATGGCGCCGGTGCTGTGCCGGAATACTGTTTCAACACTTTCTAATCGGACCTGAAGCGTTATAGGTGGGTGTCGTCGCATGAAGTCGTCATGCAATGTCGACGTAAGGTGTCGACACAAGCTGGCTTGTGCACGCTATGCGATACCCCCACGAATTTATCTTATACGTAGAATAATGTAACGCATTTCAGACTGAAATTTCAAGCTATTTAAGCATACATAATGCACTTATTACGTACACACTGCACCCACCACGCCGGGTTTAACGGGGGCATTTCGTACCCTTGAAACCCGGCTTTGCACTAAAGAAACATCACGTAATATATCGGCATGTATGTGATTTTTCCTTTCTTGCTAATGGTTCGTTTGTTGGATAACACGATGCCCTTCTTAACATTGTACGCATCATCCGAGAGTAAGTTGTTGAGCGCGCTGTGTATGGAGTAATCCTTGCCTGATTTGACCTCAATTGGAATAACTGATGAGGTATCGTAGTCGTCTATAATAAAATCAACTTCTCCTTTCTTGCGATTGTCATAGTAGAACAGCTTGTGCCCGTGAGCAATCAGTTCGCTGGCGACAACGGTCTCATACACGGCCCCCATATTGATACTCTTCTCATCATCCAGAACCGTCCTGATATTATTCTTGTATAACAAAGCTGTCAGTATTCCGACGTCGTTAAGATAGAGTTTGAGCAAATTCTTGGTTTCTGTCTGCATCAGCGGAAATCTCGGATTGCTGATAGCCGTAACATCCAGCGCAATGCCGGCGTTAATCAGATACTCGAACTCATTGGCATAATCGTTAAAGACCTTCCAATTCTTATTCTCGATGTCTCTTGCAACAACTCTCTTCTTCTTGTTCTCCATGTTGGAAGGAATCAGATCATATATGCGCCTTATCAGGAGCTTATGCTCAGCATCATATTTTGCCGCGTCCACTCCGTAGTAATCGTGAATAGCAAATTGGATGTCCCTTGTACGTGCGATGTTGTTATCGTACACCAAAGCATTAACTGCATCCGGCATACCTCCCGACAAAAGATACTTACGGAACAGCGTCATAACGTGATCATGCGCACTTTCATCTAGTGATTCCTCTTTTTCAAACTTGTCGCGCAATGCATTTATTGCGTATTCGTTAAAACCATTGGCGTATAAGAATTCCTCAAAATCAAGTGGAAACATCCTTACTCTCCGAATACTGCCCATTGGAATAGAAGTTGTCTGTCCCAAAGTTACTCCGAGCAATGATCCGCTTGCAATGTATCTGTACCTGTCGTCATCAGCAAGGAACTTCAACATCGTCAAGAGATGTGGATACACCTGTATTTCATCGAGAAAAACTATTGTATTCTCCTTCTCCCTCATCTTATTGCCGGCAGTCATACTAATATGAAGATAAAAATCCTCTATAGTGTGCACATTCTCAAAAAGCCTTGCTCCTTCATAATCCTCTACCAGATTAATCTCAATAAAGTTGCTGTACAACTTCTTGCATGCCTCTCTTATGATAAACGTCTTACCAACCTGTCTTGCTCCATCTATTAACAGCACCTCACGGCAATCCGACTTCAGATATTCAATAATTGTGGATTCAATCTTCCTGAATAGCATTATTAGTCCTCATCTCCTTAAAACATTGAATTTTCAACTCTTTTAAAAAATTATAACGCACCGCAACAAGCTTTTCAATATATTTTCAAGCCGATTTTACCAATTTTTCAATATAAAATCGCCAACATTTTACCAACTTTTCAAAAATGTACCCTCCAATAATGTACAAAACTCAACCGAATTATAAAAAGAACACGGGAATTAGATCGATAACAATCTAATTCCCGCGATTCAATGTCTTGTACTAAATTGTTCGTCAGGACTGTCCCCATGTACACATTTTTCACATTAGGACCGTCCCCGATTAATCTATTTAGCCTTAGCCTTCTGAACCTTGGACCACTTGGTATATGCGTATTCGCCATTCGCTAGCTTTACCTTAGCACGTACCTTGTAGTAATAAGTCTTGCCCTTCTTCAGCTTCTTGTTAGTGTATGTTACTGTTGCCTTCTTGCTAGTAACAGTCTTAACTCTCTTGAAACCGCTGCTCTTCTTAGTTGATCTGTAGATCTGGTAAGTAGCTGTCTTCTTGCCAAGCTCCTTATCCCAAGTTGCTCTCTTAACAGTCACTTTGATCTTGCGACCCTTGTACGCCTTGGCCTTGTTCTGAGTTACTGCAGTCTGATTAACCAGCATCTTCTGAGCAACCGACTCCTCAGTTACAATGTAGTCTGAGAAGTGATCGGTTGTGAACGAGAACCATCCCTGAGCATCATTCTGCTTGGTTATTGAACGTCTAGTGAGAACGCCCTTGTTGCTTCTGTACAGACAAGCTACCTTCTTGCCATTCAGGCCTTCAGGCGTCTTAACCTTAACTGTAACAGTGCCACCCTTGAAGTTGCTGATTACTGTCTCTGATCCAGATTGAACTGCTACAATTTTGAGTTCGTAAACGTCCTGATTTTCAGCCTGGGACTTTTCATCCATTCTAACCGCTTCAACCTTGATTGTTGCACCTGCTCCTGATTGCTTGTCGAGTTCCTTAATTGTCTCTTTGTCCATAGTGAACTCAGCGACGTCTGTCTGAATTACGACAGTCTGGACAGTCTCGCTCTTCGCAAGCTGTGCTATCGCATCGGCAGGTACGGACACCTCTGTCTTAGTAACCTCGCCACTCTGAGCACTTGTTGATGGAGCAACCGCAGAAATAACAACCTCCTCAGACTTGTTCTTCTCTGCTGTCTCAACGATATTCTTAGCAGTGTCTGCAGTAACCTCAGTCTTAGCTACAACCTTACCGGACGCATCTGTATTGACCTTAACATCCTTCGAAACATCAATTGTAGTTCCGCCACCATTGTTAATTGGCTGTGGAGTTGGGTCTGGCTGTGGTGTTGGAGTTGGTTGTGGTGTTGGAGCTTCTGTAACAGCAAATGTTGTCACCGTACCTACAGCTGTTCTCTCAATAACATATCCGCTACCTGCAGCAATGTTGCCAGGCTCAAAGTCATAACCTTCATCATCAACATTGAATGTGATAACCTTAGATACTGTGATTTTGTCTTCATTATTCGCAAGAAGCGTAATCGTATCTCCGTCTTCAGCTGCATTTACTGCTGCTTCAAGAGACTCGTACTTGTTGTCTCCAATCTGCGCTGCATAGGTTTTATCTTCACCGATGGTCCATGGATAGACTTCTTTAGTTGTTCCATCGGTGTTTTCAACACACTTGTAACCATCAGCTATAAAGTCAGCATTAACTTCGTTCTTATAATATCCAGAGGCAATAGACAAATTAATCCATTTATTGTCATCCTGTGAAACACTGTCAGCAAAAACACTTGCGCCTGGTTCGACTGTAATAGTTCCATGGTGTTCACCACCTTCGTCATCACTATAACCACCAAAGTCACCAATATGAAGCATCGCACCTTCTTTAATTGTGGTATCACAAATAATAAAGCTCTTTAAAGCCGTTGCCTGTGATGTTCCATCAATGTCGATACCACCCCAAAGTGCTTTATCTGTCGAGAAAGCACTATTGTTCGTCAAATCAATGTGAGAATGAACTAATGTATTTGACTGAGCATTGGTGACATTGATTGTCGAATTGTCAGTTGCAACCCATAATCCTTGGAATTCTCTTGTCGTGGTATTAAAAGTCATCGTTGAATTGGTGACATTGACAAAAGCATTCTTGTTCATCGGATCATTCTCTGAATAAAAAACATTGACACGGTGAGAATCTCCATCTCCTTCAGTAGCTGATATTGTAATATTTGATTCGTTTACAATATTTAGGGTTGACTTGTCTTTCTTATCAGGACCCGGTACCCCTACAGGAGGCGTTGTCGCACCTGCAGAAGTGTTAATGGTTACAAAATTCTTCACAGCATAATTCGATACATTCATATCAACGTTATCGAATGTTGTCGTGCCTGTAATTCCAAAATATGTCATATAGGCATTATAAGTATCAATCGCGTCCTTATTAATCGCAATTTCACCATCAGAAAAAGCCACATCGGCTGTAAACCAGTTACCGGCTTTATCAAAAGTCAGTTTGAAATTGTTCTGCTCAACAACAACATTACGGTTTATGATGATTGCATTTTCTGTCGTGCAATCATCTAGCAACTCTATGGTGACTGTTTCGCTAGTCGTATCAGCATTGGCTGCTGCAACAGCGGCATCGAATGTTTTGTATTGCGTATCGTCAATCTTTGCTACAGCAGATTTTTCCTTTATCGTCCATGTGCCGTCACCATTATCAATGGCTTCATAACCATTTGCAACAAATTCAGAAGGATTCCATTCAAAGGTACCACCAGTAACTCTGTCGTCTTCAGTTCTAACTCCTTGTCCAATAATATACTTGTAAGTTGTGGAATCAATTTCTACGTTTATTTCTTTTTATTTCATATCCTTCCTCACATGATTTTGGACTTATTACATATGCACCACCGTAAAAATGGTTAGCATATTCGTCTCCATAACTAGCAAATATACCGTCTTTTACTTCACCCTGCATTTTTCCGCCATGAATTTCAACAGCAGCAAAATAAGGTTCTAAGTTAGATGTAAATGTTCCGTCATAAATTATTAAACTTGAAGAACTCGAAAAAAAGTCAAGGACACCGCCTTTGAAGATGAAGGTTCCCATACAATCATCATTTATTTCCTTAATATGAACATCTTCAACCGTTATCACAGCCGCCGAATTTTGGGATTTTATTTGAGTTTGATACCCACTTTTTTTACTGTCTTTTATGATGAACGGTGTGGTATTTCCCGAGCCATTAATGCCGAATTCTAATACGCCGTCAACATTGCACCCGTTTATATCAACGGTACAAGGCAGCGAGAAGCCAGCGCCTTTAGAAAGACTACAATTCTCTATAAATACAAATTCATTGATTTGATCTTTTATCGGAGAATCCCAAGCATAATAAAGATCGGTTGCTGTCAAATCTTTTTCAAACGTTCCATCCTTGTATCCCTTGGCAACAGTGTCTTCCGTCGCATACGCTGTCAGTGCCATTGCAGGCATGAATGTCACGATCATGACTGCACTCAGTAATATAGATATAAGTTTTTTCTTCATTTCTACCCCCCCCCGCAATATATCTGGTTGCGGGATTGTTCTAGCTGAATAGATGCTATCTTGTGACGATCTCATAGCACCTACATACCTCAATACAATAACTTCATCACATTGAATGTGTCTATAAACTTTAACTGGGAGCACATGCCCAATTTACCTGATAATTATATAACAATAAAACGCAAAGATGCAATGAATCTTTGCGTTTTAGGCGGATATTTAGATAGTCGCCTTATCGTGCCATCATGTAGATGTTATATATATCCTCTGTTGCCAGCTTCTTGAAGTTGCCGATTGTACGTGCATCCTGGAATGTTACGCCAAGTGCTGCCTTGCGGCACTCTTCCTCACCGAATTCAAGGCCGAGTTCCTTGAGGCTGGTTGGCATTCCGATTGACTTGAAGAATGCTTCGAACTTCTGGATTGCCTTTTCAGGATCGCTTTCGCCGAATACACCTTCGCCAAGCTTAACGAATCTGTCTCTGTTAACGTCGAGGCAGTATCTTGCCCATGATCCCCAGATAGCTGCAAGTCCTGCGCCGTGTGCTACGTCATACTCTGCAGACAGTTCGTGCTCAATCTGGTGACAAGCCCAGTCACCCTTATTGTTGTTGCATGCAGCCATCAGTCCATTGTGTGACAAGGAACCGCACCACATCAGGTTAGCTCTTGCTTCGTAGTCACAAGGATCCTTGAGCGCCTTAGGAGCGTACTCCATTACCTGCTTGATCAGTGTGAATGACAGCTGGTCTGTAAAGTCGAGAGCATAACCATCATGGAAATATCTCTCGAGAGTATGCATGATGATATCTGTTGAACCGCTTCCTGTCTGGTAAGCATTAACTGTGTAAGTCAGCTCAGGGTTGAGGAATGCATACTTAATTCTTCCGTAGTTAGTGTTAACGCCACGCTTGTATGTTGGCTCGCCGTCATCGTTAGTCAGAACGGAGGAATCACTCATCTCAGATCCTGTAGCGGAAAGTGTCAGAACTACACCAACAGGCTCTGCTCCTTCAACCTTTCTCTTACCGCAGTAGAAGTCCCATACTTCGCCACCGCCGAAAACGCCATAGCTGATTGCTTTGGCGCTATCGAGAACAGAACCACCACCTACTGCGAGGATGAAGTCACAACCCTCATTCTTGTAGAGTTCGATGCCCTTTCTAGCAAGAGAGATTCTTGGGTTAGGAACTACACCGCCGAGCTCAACGTATTCAAGTCCAGCGTCCTTGAGGTTCTTCTCTACTCTATCAAGAAGTCCGTTCTTCTTAACTGATCCAGTTCCGAAATGAATGAGAACCTTCTTGTAACTAGCTGCTGCTAACTTCTCTCCAACGAGAGTCTCTGCATCTTTACCAAAATAAACTTCTGTTGGTGTGTAAAATTCTACAAATCCCATAATTATCCCTCCTATATCTTCATTGTCAGTGCGATTCTCTTCTTCTGGAGATCTACTGACAGCACTTTGACTTCTACAACATCTCCGACTGAGACAACTTCCAGCGGATGCTTGATATATCTGTCGCACATCTGTGAGATATGAACTAGTCCATCCTGATGAACTCCAATATCTACGAATGCGCCAAAGTCGATAACATTACGAACGGTGCCCTTTAGTATCATTCCTTCTGTAAGGTCTTCCATCTCTAGGACGTCCGACTTAAGTATTGGTGCCGGCATCTCGTCACGTGGGTCTCTGCCAGGTTTCTCGAGTTCCTTAACTATATCCCTAAGTGTTGGCTCTCCAACTCCTAACTGACCAGCCAGATCCTTGTAGCTGCTGATACCCTTGGATACTCCTTGAATACCGCCGCTAGCAATGTCTTCCAACTTGAGTCCGAGAGATTTCAGCAAGGACTTGGCGATCTCATAGGACTCTGGGTGAACTGCTGTTGCATCGAGTGGCTCCTTGCCGCCTCTGATACGCAGGAATCCTGCGCACTGCTCATACGCCTTAGGTCCTAGTTTAGGGACTTTGAGAAGGTCCTTTCTGCTATTGAACTGACCATTCTCTTCTCTATACATTACGATATTAGTCGCAAGTGTCTTGTTAATTCCGGATACATACTGGAGCAGCGAAGCAGAACCAGTATTGAGATCGACTCCTACATGGTTAACGCAATCCTCTACTACTGTAGCCAGAGACTCCTCGAGCTTCTTCTGGTTCATGTCGTGTTGGTACTGTCCAACTCCGACTGACTTAGGGTCTATCTTAACCAGCTCGGACAATGGATCCTGTAGTCTTCTTGCCATCGATGTTGCAGATCTCTGTCCAACATCGAAATTAGGGAATTCCTCTGTTGCTAATTTGCTAGCTGAATATACAGAAGCACCAGCCTCGTTAACGATGATGTACTGAACGTCAAGGCCGGATTCCTTAATCATATCGCAGATGATTTTCTCGGACTCACGGCTAGCTGTGCCGTTGCCGAGCGAAATCAGGTTGATGTGGTACTTAGCGATAAGCTGTTTAACTATCTCCTTGGACTCCTCGACCTTGTTCTGTGGTGGAGTCGGATAGATTACTGTTGTATCGAGTACCTTGCCTGTGCTGTCTACGATGGCGAGCTTGCATCCTGTTCTGAATGCTGGGTCCCAGCCGAGTACCGTAGCACCGACAATTGGTGGCTGCATGAGTAGCTGTGTAAGATTCTTGCCAAATACCTCAATTGCTCCATCCTCAGCCTGCTCTGTTAATTCGTTACGAATATCTCTCTCGATGGATGGCTCAATAAGCCTCTTGTAGCTATCCTCGATAGTAGCCTTGAGCACCGGTGTTGTAATTGGATTCTTGGCAGTGATCACCTCGTGCTCGAGATAGTAAATGATGTCATCAACTGGAGCATCAACTGATATTGACAGTATCTTCTCTGCCTCACCTCTATTGATGGCGAGGACTCTGTGTCCAGGTATCTTGTGAGCTGGCTCGCTGTATTCATAATAAGACTCGTAAGTCTTCTTCTCGTCAGAGTCCGCATCCTTAACTGCAGATACGATAACACCTCTCTCGGCTGTCATCCTACGTATCTCCGCTCTATATTCAGCAGTATCTGAAATTTCCTCTGCAATGATATCCATTGCTCCCTGTAGTGCATCCTCTGCAGTTGGGACTTCAAGTCCTTCCTTGTCTGAGATATATGTAGCTGCAATTTCAAGAATAGGCTGAGATATCTGTTGTTCCTTAATCAGTGTTGCAAGTGGCCCAAGGCCCTTCTCCTTAGCAACGCTGGCCCTTGTCTTTCTCTTAGGTCTGTATGGTCTGTATATATCCTCGACTGCAACCAGAGTCTCTGCCTCGTCGATAGACTTGCGCAGCTCGTCGGTCATTTTGCCTTGCTCCTCGATGCTGGCAATTACAGTTTCCTTCTTTTCCTCGAGATTGCGAAGATATTTGAGTCTCTCATCGAGCGATCTTAATATTTCATCATCAAGTGAACCTGTCACTTCCTTACGGTATCTAGCAATGAACGGAATTGTATTACCCTCGTCTATCAGGCGAATTGTTGCATCAACCTGCGACTCTCTAATATTCAGTTCATCTGCAATTTTCTTGCTTATGTTCATACGTACTAATCTCCTTAACTAGTTATTTTACCACACTAACGCATCAAATAGTTGTATCTGTCCAGAACAAACTTCACAATCTGCTCGCAATCTATGTCTTGTGCGATGTCTGTTAGGCCGTTAATACATTCCTCCAAGTTCTCACGTGTTAGCTCTCCGAGCTCAAGCACTCTAACAAGCTCTGCGGCAAGTTCATTTTTCTTGATAAAATCCGTGTAATACTTGACCATTCCGTCCTTGGCAGGATTCATATTGAGTGTCCTCGTCCTCGCTATCAAAGCCAAATTATTATCGAAGTTAGGCGCTAGTCCTACGACAGTCCCTGTGTTACGATCTCTCATCAATCCGAGATTCTCATTGTGTCTATCTACGTTGTTAACTATTGTGTCGAAAAATATCAGTTTGAGATAGTCCTTAGCTAACTGAAAATTGCCGTCACAGCCCGCGTCTGTCTTAAGCTCGCACAGCTTATTGAACACATTGTCATAGCTGTCATCCTCACCCGCAATTGACATCATTGGCTCGAAATTGTACTGATCAGCAAAGTTCTTAGTTCTAACAACTCCAGGCTCTCTCGGTACATAATCATATTCAGCTGTAGGGATTCCTATTATTGCTGCTACTCTCGAGCACAACAACTCCGAGAAGATTTCATCAGAATTGCCTCTCTTGTACATCCACCACTCGTCGCCGATAAGTTTCCAGCACTTCTCGTAGCTACCGGTAAGCGTCAGTTCTGGAGATAATTTGGACTTCTTATTATATATATACATAGATCCGTTAAGTGCCACATCACTGTACAGGTCGCTTTCGAACGCTATGTCCTGATACCTCAATTTGGAACCTCTAGCACGGAACCAATAATTATCTGTGATTGTCGCTCCGTGGGAATACAGCGCAACCATGTCGTCAGCTTCACCATGGATATCCATTATTTTCTTAAGAACTCGAGCATTAGTTCTACTGCTATCCACAGCACGAGAAGCAAGAAATCCGGAGATATTGTGCGTTCGAGCTATGTACAAAGGAGCCCGCTCCTCATCAATCCACGTTAACTCTCCGTTATTGAATCTCGCAACCTCAATATCTGCCATCATCAAGCTACCTGTTAGAGATCTGGCTCTTACAGAAAGGACGGGCGCATCCCTTCCGGCATCGGCCAACTTCGCAAGCTCTTTCTCAAGCTGCTTGCGTTCATTCAACTTGCCATACAGGTCTAGCAAATTATTCTCTCGAACATATGAGCTCTGAATCTTACCGTTATCTACCCACTGCAAATAATGGTACTCATGTCCCTTAATCTTCTTCTTAGATATGTACCCTCTTGGCATTTTATTCAGTTGGTTAATCAATTCTTCGTATCTGCTCATAATGAAAATCCTATGTTCACATGGTTAACCTACTTTTATAATTATGTTAACCTATATTTATCATTATGTAAAGCGATATATAGAAATGCCGATGCATTTTGCATCGGCTATATCTAGCATTTATTTGTCGTAGTTTCTAACAAAATCCGAAATGGCAATCCATGTATACACGGAATAGAACATCCCGTTATCATCGCATCCATTGTCAAGAACCCTCTTCGCATCAGCTGCATTATAGAGTTCAAAACCATCGAACTTCTCCGAACCCTCACAGCCGTCCTGCGTGAGTTCTCCGAGATCCGCATGTCTGACAATAATGCGCACCATTGCATTGTTCTCGTCTGTCATTCCTGGTGATGAGAAGAGCATCGGACTGATTAACTCTACACTGTCACCTTCCTTGAATGTGATGCCTGTCTCTTCTTTTAGCTCTCTGATGGCAGTCACCCTGATAGCCTCATCTCTTGGTAACACTTTATCCTCTGCATCAATGAGTCCCGCTGTTGGGCTCAGTAGATACTGTCCCACAGGATATCTGTACTCCTTGGACAACAGCAGCAGTGGCTCCTTGCCATCCTGTTCGAGTACTACCTCACAACTAACCGCATCAGGCACAAGGGCTTTGATCTCATCTGCGCTCTTCTCTGCGATGAGTTCCTCTGCGTTGCGTCTGCTGACATCGTAATAGTGTCCATTCTCCTGGAATTCGATGTCATATACTTTAATGAATTTGGTCTCAAGGACCTGTTTCATTGGATAATCCATTGTTGCCTCCTAGTGCTTGGCTGCGTTCTTCACGCCGGTCAGAACTGCGCAGTATAGAGAAATGAGAGTTAAAGCGATCAGTATTCCTGCGATAATATCTGATGCCCAGTGCGCACCTGAAAGAATTCTTGCTGCTACTGTCATCATCATAAGAACAATCAAGTCGAACATCAGGAATACCTTGGCGCTCTTGCGCTTAACGTAATACTTGAGCTGCATCATTGTACCAACGGCTACTACAATAGCCATCATAGTGTGTGATGATGGGAAGGATGCCTCCGGCATTGTCTCTCCCGGCATGATAACTGGTCTGTAGTTAACTACAACCTTCTCGAAAAGTACGTATATGGTAAACATAATCAGATACATGCCGCCCAAGACAAGAATATTCTTGTCAACCTTGAGCAGGTTGCGACGCTTGATGAGCTGGATAAGACCCATCAACGCAAATAATGCGAATACTCCGAGAACCACCAGCCCCAGGAGCTCTGCGATTCTGTAATATGTGAAATTAACACCGATAATCTTCTGGCACATATCGTTAAATGTAGCCAGTCCTACTTCAGTTCCACTAGGTCCAATTGGCTGAACATCAACGCGCAGAACAGCAGCGGTATATGCCGCTGTAATTATTACCATGAAGATTGATGCTATTACTCCTTTATTCTTCACCTTATCATCCTCCATATTTTAATTTTACTGTATATACCTACTTACGGCAACCGCCAGTTCATCTGCAGAACAATTTATCTCGCCTTCCAACCATTTCTCAACGAGCACCAAACCACCAAATGCAGACATCAGCATCTTGATGTGAATGCCACTATTAACGTCAAATCCGGTGATCCACTGAGGCTTCTCTTCGGTCTTACCGAACAGCTTATCCAAAATCTTGTTCTCGAAACTACGCGCACTGGAATTAGCGAAAAGCATCCTGCACACATTCCTATTCTTATCCAGATATTCAAAGAACGCCGTAAGCTCGTCAAGCACCGGTTCATCTTTATACAGATTAATTCTCGGAGTCTCATTAACGATATCGTTCTCTATCTCCTCCAGCAAATCATAAGGGCTCTCATAGTGTGCATAGAATGTTGATCTATTCACATCAGCCAGCTCGCATATCTCCTTAATGCTAATATGACTGATTGTCTTGTCAGCCATAAGATCAAGCAAGCTCTCTTTGAGAATTCTCTTGGTCATTCGTACTCTGCGGCTATCTGTTTTCTCTGTCATTTTCATTGTTCCTCCGGGGTCGGACCTACTATCTTTTGCAAAAAGAGGTTCATTATCTCCGGGGTCGGACCTACTATCTTTTGCAAAAAGAGGTCTGACCCTCTTATCTAAATCCAACAATTTTTCAAAATGTGTTGCATACTCATCGTTACTAAACCAATTGATGGTTGTTTTCGCAACACCGTGTTGGTATTCTTATTATACAGTAATTATTATTAGAAGTACAATGGTGAAAAACATGAATGAAGAGAAGAATTTGAACTTAATGACTGAAGAAGAATACCAGGCTATGAAGGCTGCCGAAATGGCAGAGGCTAAGGCTTGGATGGATGCTATCGCTGCTAGCAAGGACCCTATCGTTATGTACAAGAAGGGTCGCCCAGTATGCGACCTCAAGCAGCTATTCGAATCCAGCGCAGAGATATACGGAGACAAGGTCCTCTATCACCAGATTATGAAAGGCGATAAGGAATTCAGCACCATCTCATACAGAGAGGCACTGGCTCACGTTAGAGCGCTCGGAACTAGACTAATCGACCTCGGTCTTAAGGATACACATATCGGAGTTATAGGTCCTAATTGCTATGAATGGGTTGAATCCTATCACGCAGTAATTGGAGGAACCGGTATAGTTGTTCCTCTGGACAGAGAGCTCCCACAGGACGAGCTAGAGAACCTCTGCATCAGCGGAGAGATCAAGGCTATTATCTGTTGTTCTGACAAGCATTATGAGATGTTCAAGTCCATCAAGAAATCCGGCAAGACTAATCTCGGATTCATCATCGGTGTTAATAGAGATGAGCACGAAGATCCAGACAACGGACTCTATTCATGGAATCTCCTTAGAGATGAGGGTCAGGCCCTCGTCCAGGCAGGCGATAGAAGATTCATCGATGCCAGAATTAGGAACACTGATCTCGCTGCAATTATCTTTACATCTGGTACAACAGGCGTTGCCAAGGGAGTTATGCTCTGCCATCGCAACCTCTGTGCTGATGTAATGATTTCACAGCCTTACCTAGAAGTTCGTCCTAGCGACATCTTCTTCTCAGTGCTCCCTCTTCATCACACATACGAGTGCACCTGCTCCATGCTGGAAGGTCTCTATATGGGTTCTTCCCTCGCATTCTGCAGAGGACTTAAATACATCACCAAGGACATGCAGCTGGTGCAGCCTACCTTCCTGCTCGCAGTTCCTGTTATCTACGAGAAGTTCTATAGTAGTATTCAGAAATCGCTGGTTAAGCAAGGTAAGGACAAGGCTCTCAAGAAGTTGCTCGCCATCAACAATATTACTAGCAAGATTGGCATCAACGTAGCCAAGAGTGCCATCGAACAGATTACCGCTCAATTTGGCGGCAAGATCAGAATGTTCATTGCCGGTGGTGCCAAAGTAGACCCTGAAGTGCTCGCATTCTTCCGTAGCCTGGGCATCAAAACCCTGCAGGGTTACGGCTTGACAGAGACATCCCCTATGGTTGCGTTAAACCCTGACCAGTGGAAATACATGAAAAACGATTCCGCCGGAAGAGTATTCATGCACACTGAATACAAGGTTGTAAATCCTGACGACGACGGTAACGGCGAACTCTGCTTTAGAGGTCCTCAGGTAATGCTGGGATACTATAACAATCCTGAAGCTACTGAAGCTTGCATGGAAGATGGTTGGTTCCACACCGGAGATCTCGGTCATGTTGACAAGGATAGATACGTATATATCACCGGACGTATGAAGAATGTAATCATCGCCAGCAACGGCAAGAACGTCTTCCCTGAAGAACTCGAAGAAAAGCTCATGCGCAGCAAGTTTATTGAAGAGTGTATGGTATGGGCAGATGAGAGTGGAGATGAGACCGGTCGCAAAGGCATCTGGGCAACAGTTAGAATTGATAACGAGCACGTTGCCGAGGCTCTCGGTGAGGATGCTGATGATGCATCCATTCACAGCCTCATTGAACAGGAAATCGATGCTGTAAATGAACTTAACCCAGACTGGAAGGCAATTCGAAACTTCCGCATCAGAAAGGCCGATTTCGTTAAGACAACCGGTATGAAGATAAGAAGATTCGTACCTGAGAATAAGAACGAATAGATTGTTTTTCTCTGAGATGTAATAATCTAATATAACAAAAGTTGGTATGCGTGAACACATTATCACTGCATACCAACTTTTTTCATTTAGCCTGCCACTATTAGTGTAGTTGGGCGCGTTCTAGTGCTGCATAATGGCCACCGAGCTGGAGTAACTCTTCGCGGCTACCCTGCTCGACAACACGTCCATTCTCTATTACCGCGATACAGTCCGCATTACGAACCGTTGACAATCTATGAGCTATAACGAGACATGTTCTTCCAACAGACAGTTTGTAAAAGCTCTCCTGAATCCTTGCTTCTGTAACGCTATCCAACGCTGAAGTAGCCTCGTCCAATATCAGTACCTTAGGATTCTTAAGGAATACTCTTGCGATGGAAATACGTTGTTTCTGTCCTCCGGAAAGTATTACGCCTCTTTCTCCGACATAAGTGTCATATCCATCCGGCATAGCCATAATGTCTTCATGAATCTCTGACAATTTGGCCGCCTCTATTACCTCTTCATCACTGGCATCAGGTCTACCGTATCTGATGTTCTCCATAACAGTACCTGCAAACAGGAATACATCCTGCTGAATAATTCCAACAGCATTTCTAAGGCTCTTCTGAGTCACGCCTCTAACATCCTTGCCGTCTACACTGACAGAGCCACTCACCACATCGTAGAACCTTGGCAGTAAATGACAAATCGTTGTCTTGCCTCCGCCCGATGGTCCGACAAGTGCGAGAGTCTTGCCTGGTTCGATACTGAGGTTAATGTCATAGAGGACCTGATTGTCATTGCTGTAGGCAAAATCTACGTTCTTGTACTCTACCCTGCCCTCTACTTCACCAAAAGCAATTGCATTATCGCTATCTACAATTTCCGGTTCGGTACGCATTACCTCAAGGAAGCGCTCGTAGCCTGCAGCGCCCTGTGAGAAGAGCTCCATGAACTGTGCCAGTTTGCGTATAGGCATGGTGAAAGTTGAAACATAGAGTGTGAATGTTATGAGATCCACATAGCTCAGGTTGTTTCGCATGGTGAGGTATCCGCCGAGTGCTACGACCGCAACCTGCATTAGCCCTACAGTTGCTTCAACGCCGGCATTGAACGAACCCATTGCTTGATACCAGCTTACTTTACTAGTTCTGTATCTCTCGTTGCCGACACGGAATTTGCTAAGTTCGATGTCCTCATTGCCAAACGCCTTGGCAACACGGATACCCGAAATGCCGCTCTCTATCGCAGCGTTAATCTCGCCTGTTTTGGCCTTAACGACCTTATTGCGCTGGGTCATAATCATACGCTGTTTGCTGGAAACCAATATACAGATTACAGCAAGCGCTAATAGCAACAGTCCCAGCGGAACGTTGATGGTCATCAGAATGATGATTGCTCCAGCAATGGTGATCGAACAGGTCAGGATATTCTCCGGACCGTGGTGCGCCAGCTCGACTATTTCGAACAGGTCATTGGTAATGCGGCCGAGAAGTATTCCGGTGCGGTTCTTGTCATAATATGAGAATGTCAGTCGCTGCATATGGCTGAATATGTCATCACGCATGTCGGCTTCGACAAGCGTTCCCATCTTGTGACCAATTACCGTAACTAGATACATGAACAGCGCGCGCAGCAGATAGGCAACGAAGATGATGCCCATTACCACGAAGAATGTCTTGAATATACCCTGTGGCAGGAGCTTGTTCATCGACCACCTGCTGACATATGGGAATATCAGATCGATGGCAGCTACTACTACAGAAAGAATCATATCAATAGCAAACAAGCCCTTGTGGGGCTTGATGTAATTAATGAATATTTTCAGTTTGCTATCGTTGTAATTCATTATTCTGCTGTGAATGTAAATGTCTTATCGTTATCTTCAAAGAATCTAACTCTAATAGTTCTGTTGTTGCAGTTCGCAACTACTGTAAAGATGGATTCCCAGTACTTGCATGCATCCTGCAATTCCTGACGTGACATCTTACCAATCTTGTCTGCATCTGTTGTCCCTCGAGCCATGACAGTTTGTTCTCCGCGATATATCTAGGCAGAACTGTTGAGCACACTCTAATGTTGCTATTGTAACATCAATGACAATGCTTCATCCTCGAAGAACGTATTTGCATTGTACAGGAACAGTACTTCGTTAATTCCTTCGGATGCCATGGTTACACCTATGTCATCGAAATAATAACGAGGATCAACCACAACTATCTCTCTGTAGTTCTGCATTAGGAAAGGAATCACGCTATTTGCGTATGAGTCCTTAACGAGCAGCAGCCTTCTGTTACTCTTAGTTGGTGTCTTAATCGTGTATATAGGATGGTTCTGTCCACCGAATACAGTGTACGCATCCCTCTTGTCCAAGTTCTTCATATTGTAGAACTTGCTTGTCTTCTTCTGAGTATCGTAATAGTAAACTACTGAGTTCAATCCATTCTTCTTAGCCGCCAGCTTAATCACATCAGCCTTGCGTGCCGCAAATCCACTCTTGGCAGCGAGAGATCCCACGAAGTTATTCTTGACCTCATATAAATCGAACTTGTCAGCTGCAATTCCTCTTGCCTTGGCGAACTCCTGCCATGCCAGCTGGGCACCATCTGTTGTCCAATGGTGGTCCGTTCTATAGAAGAGCTGCATCTTGTCCTTGTTCTCAGTAAATGCCGGTACCAGGTCTATTGACTTAATGCCTGTAGTCTCTAGCTGTGTATAGAAATCCTGGATGTATTTGTTCTGATTATCTACGGTTACGAAAGCCGGCAATTTATCACTGTAGATATTTGCTGCATTAGGAGCCAGCATGAAACGCATCAAAACATTCTTGTTGGCCTTCTTGAACTTAGCAAGAGCCTTTATTGTCCTATCTACCTGCGCTTGATCAGGAGCAGTGATGTCCTCCATAAGGTATCCGTCCTTGCCCTGCCATACTCCATTGGAGAACACGGAACCGAGGCTGGTGTCGACTGCTGACTTGATTCTAATAAACACATTCCTACCGCAGAACTGGTCGTTGGCGTAGTCTTCGAGCTTTTTCTCAAGTCTGCCACTCATATACTCCTTGACTGAGACAGTTGGGAATTGCTGCAGCGACCTGTTCTCGATGTCTGAATATGAAATGTCAGGCGCCACAATATTAGCAATAAAGAAGAACAGCAAAACTACGGCAAAGCAGAGCCCAACTCTTGCTGGGTTGTTGCCCTCCTTGAAGGTCTGCTTGACGCTATTCACAATTGCCGTAAATCTTTCTTTCACTATTTATCCTCTAATTAGAATCTAAAATATAGGAATGGGTTGTAAGAGCCGAATACCAGATATGCAATTGATGCAATGAAGATGCACATCAATGCAATGAGTCCAATAGTTGGCTTTATCTTCTCAATTCGTTTGTACTCCCTCAGTGGTCCTGGTGTACATGCTACTATTCCTGCAATCAAGAGCAGCGCATTGCTCTTGAGATAATAGAGCGCCGTCATATTAGTCAAATCAACCTTGCCGCATCCGAACATGGTAGCCAGATAATGCAGCATCTCTCCAGTGTCAGTAATACTGAAGAATGTCCATCCAACGATTACAATCAGCATCGTGTATATATGTCTAACCACTGATGGTAACTTCTCAAGTCGACCCTTCAGCACATATTTCTCAACTAGCAGAATCAGTCCGTAGTATGTGCCCCACGCTACGAAGTTCCAGTTAGCGCCATGCCACAATCCTGTCAGCGCCCAGACAATGAGGATGTTCAGCATATGTCTTGTTTTGCTGCAACGATTGCCTCCTAGTGGGATGTACAGATAATCACGGAACCATGATCCCAATGAAATATGCCATCTCCTCCAGAAGTCCGTAATGCTTGTCGCAATATATGGATAGTTGAAGTTCTCCTTGAGATTAAATCCAAACATCTTGGCCAGTCCAATCGCCATGTCTGAATAACCGCTGAAGTCAAAATAAATCTGTAATGTATATCCAACGATGCCAATCCACGCAGCCAGGCATGAGAATTTCTCATCGCCCAGATTACAGATTGCAGTGAACATAGCTCCGAGATTGTTCGCAAGAATTACCTTCTTGCCAAGTCCTAGTATGAAGCGCTCTGCACCCTCTCCGAACTTCTCAAGGGAGCATGTTCTCTCCTCGAGCTGCTCCTGAATGTCTGCGTAGTTAACAATTGGACCCGCAATAAGCTGTGGGAAGAATGACAGGTACAAAGCAACCTTAATCGGATCGCTCTGAACACTTACTCTGTCACGATAAACATCAATAACATATGACAGCGCCTGGAATGTGTAGAACGAGATGCCGATTGGCAGTGCCAGCTCAGCAGTCCTGATGCCCAGACCAGTAATTGAATTAATAGTACCAACCAGGAATCCCCAATACTTGAAGAATCCGAGGATGAGTAGATTCACCACCAGCGTGAATACTAAAGTATTCTTAGGTTTTCCCTTATTCTCCCTCTCCCTGTCGATTAAGATTGCCATGCAGTAGTTAAATACGGCACTGAATATCATCAGGAAGATATATACAGGCTCACCCCAGCTATAGAATATCAAGCTGACTACGAGCAGCCATATATTGCGCATCTTGATGCGATTGTTAGGCAGCAAATAGTAAAGCGCTATAGTTACTGGCAAGAATACGAAAATGAAGAAAATACTACTGAATAGCATCTATCAGCACCTCCTTATATTGATCGGCATTCTCAGCCACACAGTAACAATAGTATTTGCCCTTCTTAGTTTGGACAGCATTCTTAAGAAGTGCGCACTGCTCTGGACCATAACTGTCATAATATTTGAGCTGTGTTGAGATTCTTGATTCAATAGACTCTTCAACTTCATCAAGTTCCTCTACATTTCTAGCCTTGACAACAAGGAATTCATCAACGGCTAGAGCTGTTGTATTACGGTAATAAATAACCTGTTCATAGTCACTCGCATTAAGACCTGTGAACTGCATCAGTTCGCGGTCTTTCATCTTTCTCATTACATCTGTAATATCGGTATTGTTCTTAAGTGTCTTCTCGACAACTGCGAGGTCTATGTCCTTGGCATTAGCTGCAGAAAACAGCACGAAAATGAAGGCCGCCAAGATTACAATAGATGCAATCTTGATGAGCTTGGCATTCTTCCAGACAAGAATCTCAGCAGGAGTCAGATCTCTTGCTGTCTTTTTCTTGGCTTTCGTATTTGTTGTTTTGCTTGCTTTCTTCTCTGCCATTATTATTCTAAGTTAGTTGATAAACCCACAGCGCCAATCATTCTGTCCATCCACAATGGATAATAGTCAGGTGCTGCGTGGATACCATCTCCTGCATATAGGTCTGGATTGTTAGGTAATATATCTGAGATGTCGAGGAACGTGTAGTGTTCATCGTGACACATCTTCTTGATTGCCTTGTTGAACTTCTTGTAGGCCCTAATTGACTTATTACCAGCCCTAGCCGCCTTGGTAGGTGTGGTAATTGAGTTAACAACTATAGTGGTCTTAGGTGATGTCTTCTTGAATTTCTTGAGAAGACTGCTGTATTTCTCTATGAAGTTATCAGCATTGCCTGCATAATTTCCCATGTCGTTCATGCCGTATGCGAAGAATGCATACTGTGGCTTGGTCTTCGCTGCCTTGTCGAATACATCGTCTCCATAGACAATAGAACCACCGACCTTAGAGAAAACAACTGATGTTGGCAGCCATCCGTATACTGTTAATCCTTCAGTCAGTGAATCTCCCAATATTGCTGAAGTCTGGAACATCTTGCGATAGATAATACGCATTCCAGCAGCATTGCTGTGAGCGTTCATCGCATCCAGTTTGCGAACCTGGTTCTCTATTGTAGCCACGTCCGCAGTCTGCATCTCATTTATGGTCTTGATATTGTCCTGCATTACTGATTTTTTCATGTGTTCGGCCACAGTTGGTCTGAACAAATTGAATAGCACGCTTCCAATAAATACAAGAACGAGAACCGCTACAGCGGTTCTCAGAACATTCCTTTTTTTAATTGGATGATTGTTATTCGACATAATCAGTATGCACCTGTTCCGTAATTTCTACACTGATGTTATCTCAATTTCGGGTGCGTTTCAACATCAAACACCTATGTATTTTTCAAGACACACCAGTGGAATTCCCGGTATCCCGTTAAACACACATGGGATGGTTCCCATCTCCTTGTATCCGAGTTTTGCGTACATTTTTCTAGCAACAGCGTTCATGCCATTAGTATCCAGTCTGAGGTATGGGCAACCATGTTCGATAGCATATTGTTCATAGAATGCCACGAATGCCGAGCCGTATCCCTTGTGGTGAATTGTAGGGTCGACAGACAATGTGTGAAGTACCATAACCTTGTCATCAGGTGCCGGGTATTCCCAGTCTATCTGCGCATACACATCTACCTGTTCCTGGTTAATACGTCCGCAAGCAACGATAACACCATCGTCAATCTCCACGAACATATCGCCCGCCTCTATTGACGCTTTGCCCGTCTCCCTAGTCGGATAGATGGCTCTTTCCCAGCCAATACTAAGTTCGCCACTTTCTATTCCATCGTGGATTCTGTCATATATTCCCGATATTGCATCCAGATCCTGGATGCTAGCTTTGCGGAATTCCATACTTACTCTCCTGTTTACTTGATTAAAGCTGCCTTCTTAGTCAAACGTGTGAAGATTGCGCTCTGTCCAACAACAGCAATGGTAATCAATCCGATTACCAGCCATCTATTGTACGTTATTGATTCGCCGAACAAGAGCGATACCATAAGATATGTTGGAATGTGCAGCAGGAATATGCCATAAGATATTGATCCAAGCCAACTGAACATCGAATTGTTAAAGATAAGCTTGATGCAATCCTGCTGTCCTAGAGCAACAATTGCAGGAGCAAAGCAAAATGCGACTGTTATCATAGGTGTACCGATTAAATCTTGTCCTGTCTTTCGGCCAATAACGCACAGTACAGCAAAGACCGCTAGCACGATTACAATATTGCGTAGCCTTGTGATCTGTGGCCACTTCTCGAACACAGCAGCAATCAGCACTCCCGTGAAGAATGCGAAATAGCCTCTTCCAATTTTGCCCTTGAGAAGTGGTACTGTTATTCCTGGAGTCAGCACTGTTATCAGACCAAGTATCATCATCAGTGTAAATAATAGATACTTATATTCTTTTCCAATATTCAGAGCAGATATTACACACAAAATAACTAGACACAACAATAAAACACTAACATACCACACCGGGCCATTGAGGTTCTTATCAACGCATACCCATGTGCCAATACCGAGGGATGTAAGTATGATGTTCTGGAATGTAATCTGTCTTCCTGCCCAGAAGTGTCCTTTTACCAATAAATAAACAATATCTACAAAACAGAAATACGCAACGGATATTAACATGAGAGGGAAGAGCCTATTGACCTTTTTCTTTAAGAATGGGCCAATACCGCTAGGACCGGTCTGATGCAGTGACTCAAAGCTATGGTATGCATAGAATCCAGATATTACAAAGAATACACATACAAATTCAGCCAGGCTACCATGTGCAATTATCAATGGTAACTTAGTTATTTTTACTGATGAAAATTCCTGATTGAAAATATAGGAATAGTGTCCCAGCATAACGCCAATGGACATCACGAATTTGGCCAGGTCAACCAGTCCGTTTCTCCTGTCTTCCCTTAACATTTCGTTTCTCCCTTTTAGTAACATAAATCTGTCTATAGGTCTGCCCCTCCACGTAAAGGATTAGCTTTAGCCGTTATCTCTGTAACTGTCAGCTTGAAAATTGCCGTTCTGGCTACTGTATCTCTATTGTAATCAAAATTTCTGGTCTCTTCATATCTTGCCATGATGATATCGTCGATGGCGCTCTGCTTTTCATCGCCCTCGAGGAGAGTTGCAGTGCACTTACCCATTACAGACTTGTAGCGCATTGTCGCATCCTTCTCTTTCACAAGACATTCCAACTGCAATGGCAGATCCATTTCGAATGAGCAATTAGGATTCTTAGTAAGCATCTCATACTTTCTTCCAGCCATTGCACCATGAATGTAGAAGGCAATTTCATCATCAGTTGCGGTATAGCCAAAGTTCACTGGAACGATGTATGGATAGTCGCCATCAGCGAGTCCCAGTCTGATAATCTCACACTCATCAATAATGCTAATAATCGCATTTCTATCTTTCACTTCTCTGTCTTTTCTTCTCATGATCAGATTACCTCCACAAATTAGTCTGTCTGGACATTCTTCTTAGCTTGTTAATCGCATCAAAGCAAATTATTGAAAGCCACGGATTTAGAAAATGGTTAAAGAAGTTGCCCTTGCTAAACAGCAAGAAATAGCTATATCCGTTAGCAAGTATTAATGTAATTAGCGTAAATTCCTAGGTGTGTATAGTTCTTCTGCAGGAGTTCTATCGCATTATATATGCAGTTCTTTGCACTTTGCAGCGAAAACCTTAGTGTATTCTTCAATCTTCTCAGGTAAGTACTTTTAATAAACCTTATTTCCTTCAAACCATGTAGAAACGACCTTAGTCTTACCAATGTCGGCCGTCTTGCACGTGAATACATCCTTATTAGCAAGCACGAAGTCAGCCCATTTGCCAACCTCAATGCTACCGCGCTCGTTCTCAAGTCCAAGCTGCCAAGCACCGTTTATTGTCAGAGCCTGAAATGCCTGTTCAATTGTAATCACTTCATCGCTATCGTACGCAGGTAACATTTTGCCTGCAGCAGGATTAAATATCTGTCCGGTGACGGCAATTTCCATGATTCCAAAAGGATTCTGAGGGCAAGGAATATTAGCTGGGAAATCCGAGTGACTTGAAACCTTAACACCAGCATCAAAGAAAGATTTTATCGGATACGCCTGATTGATATACTCCGGCTCCAAGAACGTTGCAAAGTATGCATCTGCCTCATCACCATTAGCAACATGCCAGGTAATACCGGCACTGCACGCAATGTTGTTATCAGCAAATCGCTGGAAATCTTCCCTACGCACATTACGAAGATGCACCAAACAGTTTCGATGTGTTACATCACCGCCCTGTATATAGGCATCCGTTGTATCTTTGATAGCAGCGTCGCCCATAGTATGAACATGTACTGTCAGATCTTTAGCATTACATTTGCTTGTTATATCTGCAAGGCGATCAACAGACCAGAAGCTCTTATAGGTCGTGCCGCCCTTGTAAGGTTTAATTAATGCTCCGGTCTCAGTTTCCACAACACCATCCATGAACAGCTTTAAATATTTAGGGAGCACGTGACTTGTGCCATAGGTCTTGTTAAGTGAATCAAGATAATCAATCTCTTTATCTATATCTGTCTGCCAAGGTTCCACTTCATATGTCATTGGGAAGATAATCTTAAGTTTCCCTTCTTTATCCAAGCGGTTTGCAGTTGCATAGAGCTTGCTCGGATGCAGCATGTTGCTCCATCCATCCAATGCCATGGTATATCCTGTAGACAGCAATAAATCTTGGGTTTCAAGAATTGCAGTTTCCGCAACCTCGTCATCAAGAAGTTCATCATAGTCAATGCCTCCCATGCGCATCATATAACCTGTAACACGCTCTTCAGCATATCCAGTAGGATATCCGTTATCATCCAGCTTAAGGCAACCGCCGTCAATCTCTTTGATCAAAACATTACCTTTACCATCAATAATACCGCAGCGCTTCAAGCATTCCGAATTACAAAAAACATGGTGACCGCCTTGATCAAATATTATCGTTGATACACCGTGTGTGGCATTGTCAAGTTCTTCCAAAGTTGGAGAATCAGCCATAAGGCCAAGAAAGTTCCAACCAAAGCCGAACAGAGACTGCTTTCCGGCTTTTTTCGCTGCAATAGCAGCCTTCTCTACCTTTTGTAATACTGCAGCCTTGTCGTCTTCAAGCGCAAACATAAGGCCGCCTTTCATATTATCCATGCCGAATTTCATAGTGTAGTGTGAGTGACCATCGGTACAACCTGGCATTACCATACCTTGGCCTCGGTGGTCGATAACCTCAGTAACGCCATCCTTAATATACGCAGCAGCACCCGCCTCGTCACCGACATAAACAAACTTGCCGTCCTTTATGGCGATGGCTTCAGCAACAGGGTTTTCCGTATCGGCAGTACGAATCGTACCGTACACCACCGTATCAGCTAAATCGTTTTTATGCAGCCCCATCGTCAGCAGAATACCCATAACCACAATCGCCACTAATGAAAGTATTACTAATCGTTTTTTCATAAATAATTTTTTCCTTTCTTTTTAAAACGCAACAATTTGTCACAGTTTAATCAATAAGCTGACTACTTCGATGTGTGTCTACAGTTGGCAAAGTACCAATGACCTAATCCCCGACCCTTGGTAAAGTACTAATCAATTTCTTTAATACCTGATTCCAACTCAATCAAATATTTATCGAAGTCTGAGCTATAAAGTCTGTCCTGGACAATTCTGTATTTTTCGAACTCTGTTTCGGCATGAATCTTCGCTTCTTCAGCACTGATTTTTCCAGGTCCTGTCAGGATTTCATTGTCAATCATATTACCGTCGATTGCTGAAAAACTAGTCTACCAGATAGCTTTCGTCAGGTTCTACGAGCCTCACCTCAGATACCTTGTCTCCGATTATATCAAGTTCGAGCACCATGTATTCAGCATCTTTCCGTTTCAGTTGTTCCTGAAAACTATCCTGTGAGATGATCTGCCTCTCAAAATACATATCATTGAATATGCAGTCATCTGCAAGATCATAGGTCTTTTCTGCGTTAGTCCACTCTCTTGTTTTGGTATTACGCTGCCAGCCTTTCAGCGTTATATTGCCGTTAGCAATTATTATATTCTCAAGTTCATCGCTGTTTGGTGATCTCCAGTGTCCACTTATGGTGTAGCTGTCAGGCTCTTTTGCAAAGACCGCGTCTGCGCCGCCGTTTGAAAGTGTAATGCCTTCTCTGATGAGCGAATAATTCATGATGAGATATTTCCCATCCGTTTTCCATTTGCTTGACGGCAGCTGATCAAAATAATCATTGTCGTATTCTATGGCTATCTGCCCATCGTCAAGCAAAACGATTGGTCCTTCGATCCCCGGATTTCCGGCTGAATTATCATATATAGACAGATAAAGGCTGTCCTCGTCATTATAGTTTATGCTGAGATGCCACCATTCGTCTATGTCGCTGTCATCTGCCGCCTGATACTCGCCCAGAACTGTCTGTGCCGCAGCCTCGTCAATTGATTCTTCTATTTCAGTGCATGTGCAAAGGCAAATCATCAGCAGGCATATCAGTATTGCTGTTACTGTTCTTTTTCTCACTATAAGGTCCTCACATTTGTCTTGTTAACAGTGCAACACATTCCACGTGTCTTGTAAAGGCAATATGAACAAGTCATTTTTATCGTACTAGGCAATATGACCAAGCCGAATATCTATTTGTAATTTTACAACAGTGTACATTACAAATCCATATTATAAACCTGCAAGGTGATACATTTCTCCAGGAAACGCCACCCTTGGATCTTCATATTCTTTCAATTTCAGCTCATCGTGCCAGAATTTATCTGATTCTTTTGCAGCACCATAAAAGCAAGAATCGTTCTTTCGAAGATACCAGTTGTGTGACGGCTTATAATCCTTACAATTCACTACTAGAATACTTAAATATACTTCCTTCATTTCTCTTCTCCTTTTCCTACTTTTTCTCCAGAAATTGCATATCGTTGTTAATACATGTAGCAGCACCTAACACTTGTAATTGATACTCTGCTATTTCACTAAGTATTATTAGCCTTTCCTCTTTACTTTTTCCTTCTCTAATCATTTGTGCATTATGTGACTCCAGGTTAGACAATACAGTTAGCTCGTTGACACTTGCAAAATCTCTAACATTATTTTTCTTCGCTAAGTCGGGATTCGATGTTCTCCACGCCTTTGCCGTGAATCCGAACAACGCAACATTTATTACATCTGCCTCTTCAGCATAAGCAAGCCACTCAAGATTCTCATTTTCCTGTTCTTTCAGTCTTTGGAACTCTTTTATTAACAACAATCGAAAACTTGAACTTATAGCCGACGCAAATTCGAAGGCAATATCCTTATGTGCAAAAGTTCCACCATATTTCCCGCGTTTTACATACAGCCCTATCGCAGATGTTCGTTCAACCCACTCTCCTACGCTCAAGGTAAAAGCAACAGTTCCGGATTGAGCTTTAAAGTGGTCAGATTCGACCACTTTAAATTCAGGATTGTACAATATTTCCCAAGTCGATAGGAATTCAATCGTTGATTTGGTTCTTAACCAGTTCTTTACAACATCAGCAGCCCTTACATGATCCGACTTTGCTGCAGCAATATCTGTAATGCATATATAGTCATCATAATTTGCTTCAGATATTGTTATTGGGATGTTGTTAACCATAATCACTGACCTATTTGGCATTCTATTTCCTCCTTATTAAAAAAGCCCCGGTTTCCCAGGGCAAACAAAAAGACGGAGAGCTCTTGTCTCCGTCAATAGCTATTGCTTTGTTTTTTATGCAGCTCGATTATACAGCCAAAATCACATTTTTCAACCTTAATTGTGTGAAGATTTATTCATCAACACAACACACTCCACTCGGAAATGATTATAACTTATTGTAAGATATGTGTCCGTATGGTCATGCATCCTTTGGGATACGACTCGATATGTACTCCAGAACAAAATCATAATCTTCCGGCTCAGCATAAATCTGGTTATGATTCAGGAGCCCATCCAGCTTGATCGTATGGAAGGTTCTTAAAGAACGCATACGTCTAACTTTACTGAACTCCGTTGCCTGCTCATTTTTTGTTGCTGCAAGAAGTCCCGTGCCCGCCGCACCGGGTTTTCCGGCTGCCGCTCCTGCCATTGCCGTGAGCCAGCCAAGCGCCTGAGCTTTCTGATACTGCTTTTCCATCTGAATGTGCCGGATCTCCGTTTCATTCATTTCAAACAGAACGCAGTATTTCCAGCCGTATATGCATGCAAGGATAATATATGCCACGATGGATAATCCAAATAGAATCACCGCAGGAATCAGCAGTTCTTTCGTCTGTGCAACAAATGCACCGCCGAAGCCTTCTTTCCCGATTCTGAATAAACCGAATACGACCCATATCCCGACCAGCACAAGAACGAATATCTTCAGTACGGTCAAGAAGATAATGGGATTCTTCAGCATATCAAACTCATAGACCCAGCGATATGTACCATCATCGTATTTTTTGATATGGCTCATGGCTTATCTCTGCGTAAATGCAATGGCAATAATAACAAGCCCGAACAGCAAAAGAGCAATTCCCAAAACCTTTCCGCCACTTTTGCCGTTTACCAGAAACTCATCCGGTTTATCGGGGTTATATTTGACCGTTGCAGTATCGCCCACGTTGAAGTCCCTTTTGTTATGACTGTAAATACCACCGTTTTTCCGAATGGTATTCCCATTGACCACAAACTCATAGATCGGTGTATAGGTGAATTTCTTATGGGTATTTTCTGAACCTGCTTCGTCTTTTTCCGTCTGAACTTCAACGATCACGGCA